>Ga0315288_10000368_pt1 | contig 56821 bp, 77 predicted proteins | sample YL17G11_20_MG_FD_203454 | JGI IMG/M metagenome (GOLD analysis project Ga0315288, IMG submission 203454) | Sediment microbial communities from Yellowstone Lake, YNP, Wyoming, USA - YL17G11_20 | ecosystem: Environmental > Aquatic > Freshwater > Lake > Sediment | place: USA: Wyoming | collected...
TCATTTTGTGAGCGCCGAGACTGGGATTTGAACCCAGAAACCCTTGCGGGAACGGCCTTTCCAGGACCGCGCCTTACCAGATTGGGCCATCTCGGCACAAAAACACAATTCAGAATTCTGTTTAAAAACTATTGCCATTCAAAATACGTGTGATGTCACAATCATAATGAATCCAACAACTACGGTCAGCACTGCAAATAATGCCTTAATCCACTTTGGCTGCATTTTCTGTGCCAGCCACGGGCCTAGCTGGCCACCAATTAAAACACCTGATATCGTAAAAACAGCAAGCTCCCATTTTACTCCGCCGCTGAATGCATGAACAAATGCTCCGGCCATTGCTGTGAAAGCAAGTGTGGCAACAACGGTTGCAACTGCTTTGTGTATTTTTAATTTCAAAACTCGCTCCAGTAAAATCATGTTAATTGTGCCAGCACCTATCGCAAGTACGCCTGTCAAGAAACTTGCAACAGCAGGCACCCAAGCCCATCCAAATAATTCTTTATTTTTGATTTTTTCTTTTGTGTTGTCTGGTGCGCGTAATGAATAAAGCATCACAAGAGCAAGGATTATTGCAAGAATGCCAAACGAAAATTGTAGCAGCGAAGATTTCAACATATATGTCAGCAAAGAACCTGCTATGACTGCGGGAATTCCTATAAGAACTAAGACGAGCGTAGTCTTCCAGCGTATGCCACCTCTTTTGATATAGCCAATCGTACCTGAAGCTTTTCCGAAAAGCTGTGTTATGAAAGCGGTGCCTATGGCAAATTTAGGATCGAGACCTATTGCTATGAAGAATGGCGCAAAGAGTATCGCACCTTCGCCTCCAGTGACCATTGCAAAGGTCGATACAAATATTGCAAACGGGAATGCATACCAGTATTCTAGCATACTATGGTGTAAGCAGTTTAAAATTAAATATGTAACAGTGTGAAGTTAGCTGTTTTTCTTTTCAGCCTCTATCATTTCTGGGGGCAATAAGATAGGGATGCCATCTCTAATTGGATAAGCGTACCTGCATTTCTTGCATGTCAGGGTTTGCTTCTTTTTGTCATAAACTAAATCAGCTTTATCCATTGGACAGCATATGATTTCTAGAAGTTCTTTAGAGAGCTCTTTTGCCATACCACAAAGTTTATGTTTGAAGTTTTATAAAATTACCCATGAAAATACGGGTCGCAACCTTAAGTGACGCTAAAGAAATTTGCAAAATTATGAACGCCATAGTTAAAACTAGCGACATTTCAGCTAGCAAAACTACTACGAAAAAAGAAAAAGAAATACTTTCGCGACTTACAACTCGAGAAACAGTATTTGTTTTAAAAGATGAAAGTAAAATCGTTGGGTTACAATCCTTACACTTACTAGCTAAAGATATGCCTTTAATGAGTCACGTCGGCGAGGTGGACACATACTTACTTCCGCGTTATCAGAGAAAAGGTTTTGGTAAAAAATTATTCGCAACTACTTTAAAATTTGCAAAAGCACATAACTATGGAAAAGTAATGGTCTTTGTAAGATCTGACAATAAGGCATCCTTAGCTTTCCACAAGAATTTGGGCTTCAAACAAGCAGGCATATTTACAAAGCAAATAAAACTTAGAAAAAAATATGTTGATGAAATTGCACTCGAGCTTTTAATTAAATAATGCCTTCGTAGACCCAGAAGCCACCGCTCTTTGCAAGCACCTCTGTTTTGCTGAAGATTTTGTCCATTTCCTTGAATAGAAAATCGCCACCTTTATTGCGTCTTGCAACTATCTGCAGACTGCCGCCTTGGTTTAAGTATTGCGGCGCTTCTGTTATCATCTGCATCACGATTTTTCTGCCTGCAGCTATTGGCGGATTCAATAAAATTGCATCAAATTTCTCATCTTTGACAGATTCGTATGTATTTCCCTGTCTTGTTTCAGCATTTCTTATCTTGTTTTGTTTCAAATTATCTGTTGCGAGCTTCACTGCTCTCTTGTTTATGTCTGTCAGGATAACAAAACAATCCGGGCAAGCTTTGGCTGCAACAATGCCAATCATTCCATAACCACAACCTAAGTCAAGAATTTTACCGGACTTTGGCAAATCTGCTTTTTCAATCAAAAGCTTAGAAGCTTTGTCAATTTCGCGAGCTGAAAAAACCCCGCTTGCTGACTTGAAAATCAAATCAAAGCCTTTAATTCTTGCTCTGATCACACATTCAATATATTTTGCCTTTGGATTTTCAACGTAATAATGCTCGTCTTGCATAATAACAATTTAAAACCCGGATTTTTATATTCTATGTATGTTCCGCTGGTATGGCCTGCTTGGCGCTCTGATGATAGTTTTTGCAGAGCTTAACTTCATTCTTAAGATAGAGCCTTTCGCACGCTGGTATTTTCCAATAGTATGGTTTGGATACATTTTCCTGATAGATGCTCTCGTTTACAAACTAAAGAAAAACTCGTTGCTGCACAATCACCATAAGCAATTTTTATTCCTTCTACTCCTTTCAGCCGCAATTTGGTGGATATATGAATTAATTAATTTCTTTGTAGGCAACTGGAGCTATAGCCAGTTTGGTACGCTGCTTCAGCTGAGTTCTTTTAGCGCTGTTAAGAGGACCATAGAATTTTCAACTGTCCTACCCGCATTTTTCGAGACTTATGGTCTGTTCAAGTCACTAAATTTATTTTCACACGTACGGCTGAAAAAGAAACACAAAATAACAAAACCATTTTTGTTTGCACTAATTGGCTTTGGTGTATTCTGCTTAGTTGCGCCGATTGTGATGCCAATGATATTTTATCCGCTAATATGGGCGTCGTTCTTTTTCATATTGGATCCAATAAATTACCTGCACGGCCAGCCATCAATAATTGGACATCTCAGGGATAAGAAATTGCAAATACCTGTTTTACTTATGCTCACAGGAATAACACTCGGATTCTTATGGGAATTCTGGAATTACTGGTCAACCATAAAGTGGACGTATAACATACCGTATCTTAGCTTTTTCAAAATATTTGAGATGCCTGCGTTGGGCTATTTGGGGTATTTGCCTTTCGCCTTGTCTTTATACGCAATTTATTATTTTGTATATTCGCTGTTCAAACACAAAGGGCACATTTTAGAGCAAAAACTCTAAATCGGGACGAGAAGATTATTGTTTAAATCGAAAACTGGAGTTTAAAGTTTATATAGTATCGTGGCAAATATCTGGCATGCGTTGGTATGGTTGGCTCGGCGCCTTGATGATGATATTCGCAGAGCTCAATTTCATTTTAAAAATAGAGCCTTTTGCAATGTTCGGCTCTCAGATTATTTGGTTTGGCTTTATCTTTCTCATAGATGCTTTGGTTTATGCGCGGAGCAGACGTTCCTTGTTGAGCACCAACCGCGCGCAATTTCTTCTTTTGCTCCTACTCTCCACTGGCTGGTGGATATTTGAGATAATCAATATTCGTTTGGGAACCTGGCACTTCATTTCAGAGGGCCAGCCCTATAATTTATTCGCGCCAGTCCATGTGCTGATTGCAACAACAGCAATTTTCGTTGCCTTACCTGCTTTTTTTGAAATATTTGGACTTTTCAAGTCATTCAATCTGTTTTCTCAGGTACGATTGAATATCAGATTTAAAATTACGAAGACTTTTTTGTTGTCCATTATCGGCTTTGGCGTTTTTTGTCTAGCCACGCCGCTGATTTCGCCAAAACCGTTCTTTCCGCTGATTTGGTTTGCATTCTTTTTCATTTTAGATCCTATAAATTACCTACGCAATCAACCGTCAATAATTGGACACTTAAAAGACAAGAAATTGCAAGTGCCATTAATTCTTATGTTAAGTGGCATAACGCAAGGTTTTCTCTGGGAAGTTTGGAATTTCTGGGCTCCAGTAAAATGGGTCTACACCGTACCCTATTTTGGTTTCTTTAAGGTATTTGAGATGCCAATACTTGGCTATTTGGGCTACCTATTCTCTGCTCTTTCACTATATTCTATTTATTACTCTGTTTATCCATTATTTAGAAAAAAGTTTGGACGTTTGATTGAACTAAATTAGCACAACATCTGTTTTTACTGCCATGCCCTTCTCTGCTGTTTTCATCTCGGATTCGGACATTTCTGCAAATCCTATTGCAAGAAGATTATTGTTTAAATCGAAGACTGCGGTTGTTGCTCCTTTCTCCAAATCTGATGTGAATGCTAAAACGCCGGGCACGAAAACAGGGGAGCCATGCTTCAAATATTCCTTCACGCCCTCATCAACCCAGACTGCTGGCAGGTGTGTAACGGATTTTTCAACAGTTGTAACAAAATTTGCAATATATTTTTGCTGTTTCGTCCTCAAGTATTTCTTGTAGTTCTTTTTAACTTCTTCAAACGTAACAGAATCATCAATTTTCATAGGGCCTGCTTGAATTCTGCGCAAATATGACATGTGTGCTCCAACTTTCAGATAATCTCCTACTTGAATGCACAAAGTTCGGATATAGGTGCCGTGTTCAACTCCGGTTTCAAATTCCACATCTCTGCCCGAGACTGATTTTATTTCAAACCAGTACACCTCGCGTTCCCGCTCCCTGCGGGCAACTGCAGATTTTTTGGGTGGAGTCTGTTTAATTTTACCTGTGAATTTGTTGAATGCTTCCTGCAATTGCTCTTTTGTTACATCTTCGTGCACATGCATTTTTCCTTCGTATACCTTTCCTGCTAATGACAAGACTGGAAGAACTTTGACGGCTTTTCCTAAACCGATTGGCAGAACGCCTGTGACCGCAGGATCTAAAGTGCCTGCATGGCCAGCTTTTGGCTGTTCTAAAGTCTCTCGGATATTATTGACGCAGTGAATTGATTTTGGTCCTTTTGGCTTGTCCAAATTGATTATTCCGCAATTCAGCAATTCTTGAGCAGTCCTTTTAGGAAGTCTCTTGCTGATGCGAACTACTTTCCTGTAAACAATTTCCCTTGCTTTTCGTTCGTAAGGCAGCTTATTCATAAAATAAGAAAAGAAAACGGGGTTTTAAGCCTTGGCGTTCGCACCGAAAGCCTTAAAAATGACTATTTTATAATAGTCATAAATGACTATAAATTATAAGTCATTTAGGAACGTAAAAATGGAAATCGTACAACAATTCGCAGGCGCGATGAAGAAAAAATTTGAGAAATATTTCCTAGCCCATGGTATCCAAAAAACAAAAACCAAGACTGTGGTGAACTTGGTCATAGACGACAGAGACGTCAAAAGAATGACAAAACAGGACTTGCTGAGAAAACTGGATGTCATGACAAATGCGAAGCTTTTCGAATTGCTTGCTAAAGCCAAAAGCAAGGAGCACATTGAAGCAAAGGTGCATTTGCTTTCGGATTTAAACCAAGCAAATGTATGGCAAGCACTCGGAGATTCCGCTACAGTCATGGACGTGAAGTCCATGGCTGGTTTCATACAGCTAAATCTTCCTGAAAAGTTCTTTGATGCTTATGACAGGCTGCCTGAGAAATTCAAGCTTAACGATCTCAAAAAAGAATTTGAGCAACTTTCTGGAAACCGATATCATAGAAATACCTACCAGAACTGGCTGAAAGGCCTGCAAAAGGCTGCCTTTGCAAAATTAAAAGGAAAGATTTATCAAAAAATATTCAGAGGCATGGAATTGAAATAATTAATATATTGGCGTTTCGAAACTATCGAACATAACCTATTCATATCACCTTAAACCTTTTCAGGTCCCTTATGAATATTCTTGCAGTTGTTGGACCAATACCTTTGAACTCCTGCAGTTTTCTTGATAAATTGCTTGCATTTTTTGATAGCTTGATAAGCCTTGTAAGATTCCCATACTCTCGTTTAAGAGCTTTGCAAATCTCCAATAACTTTGTTGCGGTAGAAAAATCATATCTGACGTAATGGCCATTGTCTAAAACTTTAACGAGTTTATCCCAGCCAGCTTTCAAAATCTTGTCTGATGTCAGCAGATTTTCTTTTTTAAATTCAAAATACGTACTTTTAGCAACTTCTTGTTGTATAGGCCTGCCAAATAAAAGCGAAGCGAGAAACCATTTGAAAAGCTCTGCTTCAGTTTTCTTTCTTAAATTAATACCTAGTTCTGTAGAATAGATTTTCTTGTCAGACATTAATGTTTATTCGAGAAATTCCAATAAAAGCCTTGCCAATGAATTATTTGCTTCTGAAGAGAACTACTGCTTTGGCAGCTTTGAACTCTTTTGTAGCTTCGTACTGTCTTGGTGTAAGGAACTCAGCAAATTTTTGAACTGCACCCATCCAGTGAAGAGTTTCATAGCCTTTTGGTATGCCGATGTGCACAGGCGTCCTACCTGGAATTCTTATAAGTGCTTCTGCGAGGTCATACGATACATATGTTATCTTAAATGGTCTAGATTCTAGTCTAGCTTCTATTTCTAGGTGTGGCTTGTAGTGCGAAGAAACGTACTTTACAAAATCAGACTCTAATGCGAATCTCGGGTCTGCCCACACTAAATCGATATCGTTGTACTGTCCATTACCCGTAACAGTTGAACCAACCGCATAAACACCAAAATTAGGTATACGTGAATCTAACTTGTATTTCTTTAGCGTGTCCTTGAGAACGACGCTTTTAGTAAGTATTGGGTTATTTGAATTCTTTAAGAAATTTGAAATTAGTTCCACCACAGTTTTTTGGTCCACGGGTTTAATTCCGTTAAACCAAGCCTTGGCGTCCGCTTTTTCTAAGCGGTTTAATTTTGCTTTTTTAAGTAGGTCTTCGAGTTTCATATTTGTTTGCTATATGGTAGATTTAAAAGGCTTACTTATAGAAATTCGAGCAGAAGCTTTGCTGCTAGCCTTGAAGTCATGTTATTGACATCTTTTGGGGGGCTGACTTCAACTAAATCAATTCCTTTCACTTTCTTTGTTGCGATAAGCTCTCGTAGGAGCTTGATTAGGTCCTGGGGTAACATTCCGAGCGGCTCTGGCCAGCCCGTGCCAGGTGCAAAGGCAGGGTCTATGGCATCAATGTCTATAGAAATATAGAGATTGTCTATACCTTCAAATAAATCTCCGAAGTAAGACGAAATGCACTGTGGCGTAGGCGCATCATAAATTCCTATAAAACTAAAAATTCTGGCTTTTTCAGCAAATTCTTTTTCTTTTTGTGTGTAGTTCCTTGTGCCTACCACCATTATTTGCTTGAACAGGTTTTCTTTTGACACAGCTCTCAAAACATCTTCGTGAGTTGGCGGAAGGAAATCATCCTGGCAATCCAGATGAGCGTCAAAGTAAATCAAGCCTGCGTTTTTGTGATTCTTTGCGAATGCTTTCATCAAGCCATATGAAACAGAGTGGTCACCGCCTAAACCTATGACAAAACTCTTGTTTTTGTATTCCTCATCCGCTTTCTTTTCGACTTCTTTGTGCATTTTGTCGAAGTCATTCTTTTCTTTTATCTCAACAAATTCTGGTTTGACTTTAAGCTCGTCATATTTGAAGAAATTCTTTAATTCTGCTTCGATAGCATCAGGACCTTTTGCTGCACCGCGCCGCTCTTTTTCAACAATGCATGCATCAAAAGGTATTTTCAAAATAGATATCATTTCGATTTCTTCTCAGAATTAAGTCTTTCAATGATTCCAATTAAACCGAGAGTGATAAATGCGTAGGAGAACGGTATAAGCAGAGAAAATCCCATGGCGTACCCGTAATTCCCGGAATACTGGACCAAAAATGTCTCTATGACAAAATCTATGCCGCCGACGATTAGGGCTATTATTACGGCCCAGTTCCTTCTGTGCTCACTTACGTTTAGTATGCCCCATAATCCGAATGGCGCTGCAAAAGTCAGCATTACTGTATTTTTGTGTGCCCACAAATCCCAGACATACATTACTATCGCAAAACCCATCGTTAAATACAAAAGCACGTCTAGATGAGCGGGTGATTTTTTGGTTGTGAGATAAAGGTATGTTGCTCTCAATATAATGCCTGCCGAAAAGAATAATATAACGAGCTCGATTGGCACTAATCTTGCAATCATGTATACTGACTGATTGTACTGCCAGCCTGCAAACGTGGTTCCAGCATATTCTGTTACAAAATCTATGAGCGCAATAACAAGTCCAACCGTACAATATTTTGAAACTTCAGCTAGATTCTTTCTTGCCTCAAAGAGAACTGCAACTGCGCCGATAGCTGCAATTGCTGCGAGAATTGTTAAGCCGCCGAACATCGTCCTTACGCTTTAGCCTCTTTCTTGGCTTTTGTGGCTTTTGATTTCTTTTCCTCTGTTTTTGCTTTTGGCGGAGCTTTCTTTTCCGTCTTTACGCCTAAGCTCTCCAAAGCTTTGATGACTTCTTCATGAGCTGCTCCTTTCTTTATTTCCACTTTTTGCGGGAGAAGTTGCAGATGGGCCACATTTACTTTTCTTCTTCTGGTGTTTCCATCAATAAGAACAAAACCCTTATCCAATGTATCAACTATCAAGCATTCTTTGCCAGCATCCCTGCCAGCAATCTTGACACAGAATCTACCTATATCTGCTACCATGGAACATAACCTCTCAATGATATTGGAACATCTTCTTGTTTTATTAGACCGCCTTTCAGCTGTGCTCTTAGTTTCATGATGTGTCTTGAACAAGGCGAGCATAGCATGCCGCCGAATGGCCTTTCAGGCTTCCTCTCTGATTTTGAAAGCTTTGCAATCTCAAATGGCTTGCCTCTCGGCTTGCCAAGCAATACGTCTCCACAAATCGCACAAGTATGCTTGCCCTGTGCTTTGTATTTATAGTGCACAACAGTCCTGCCGCCAGGAGTAACTCTCTGGACGCGCCTTAAAGTGCGAGAGCGGTATCTAGGTTCGCCTCTCATTTCAATTTTTGCTGCACCTTTTGTTTTCGTTCTTTTATGTGCCATGTTTTCAGTTCTCCTAGACCACTTTTAAAGCCTTTCTGAATAAAGTTGTGAGCACTAATGACAGTAAGATGTAGGTCCCTACCCAGCCCAGACCCATTGCCAGATTGCTGAGTGGGAAATGGAATGGCAACGGGACAACAACAACTCCTGTAAGCAATTTGCCGAGTATTGCAAAAACTATCAGGAACGGTATTGTTGTGATTAACATTGGCTTCATCGACTGCATCATCAACTTTGAGTTAAGAGGCATAATCTGACTCTGGATTTCAGCAATTTTTTGCGGATCATTTCTGTGCTGCTTCATTTGCTCCTGATATTTCTTCATATCTTCCCGAATTTGTTTCATCAGGCTCTGGTCGGTTGCGTATTTGTAAACCAGAGTTGTCGTTAGGGACAGTATTATGGATAACAGGACAATAAACCAAAATGGCGACAGGCCGAAAATATGTGGAATCGTGGTAACTGCGGCCGTCGCATTAGTTAAGTTTTGTATCAAGGTTGCGTTCGCCATTATTCTGCCTCCATTATTTTTCGCAAAGCAGGATGCATATCGAATGCGTGCTGTTTTGCAATGTCTTCATACAATCTGTACATGATCATAACCGTAAGTAAGATACCTGTTCCTCTGCTCAATGCATTTCCAAGGTCTGCAAATGCTGCGAGGAAACCGACTGTTATTGCGCCCATTACTGTGAGTGCGGGAATGTATCTGTTTAGCAAAGATTCCATTACTCTTGGGTCCCTTCTGAAACCAGGGATTTGTAATCCAGAAGATATAATTTGTTTAGCCTGGCTTGCAGCGTCCATGTTAGAAGTCTTTACCCACAACACTGAAAATAGAATTGCGCCGCCTACCATGAATGAGGTGTAAAGTAATGTTTGGATACCCATCGCCCATGTCGCATTTCCGTTTATCAGCGCCGTTACTATATCTGGGGAATTTATCCATTTAACAAGACCCGTTGCTGGCGAGTTGCCAGTGAATGTTCCCAAGATAGGTAAGCCTGCATTCTGCAACAATCTGGCCCAAAGCTGGATGTTTGCCATTAGTGCTGCAATAAGGATAACTGGAATGTTCGAAGTGTAAATGAATCTTAGAGGCCATCTTATTCCATAACCGCGGACTCTGCCAAACGATAATGGAATTTCAACTTTCATTGATTGAGCATAAACTGAAATCGCGAAAACTGCTAGCGTGACTATTATACTCATTATTGATATGGTCGCCCCTGTTGCATCTCCCATTCCAAGCGCTTTGATTAGGAAAGGTATTGCGCCAGCAGGCACATCGGGATTTGTTGGTGAAGGGAATGGATTCAAAGCGCGAACAAAAATCTGGAGACAAACACCGGCCGCTATAAACAGGCTTACTCCGGAGCCGAAGCCCCATTTAGTTGTTACATCGTCCATTAAAACTATCAGGTAACCGCCAATAAACAGTTGGGCTATCAGGAACATCTCCAGCAATAAGTACTGGCTAGTTCCAGCAAGTGAAGGGTCAGGTGCCAATCCGCCCATCAGAACATAGATGGCAGATTCCAAAATTATGAAAACTATAACTGCAAACCTTTGCATGGCCTGAAATTTTGCTCTGCCGTCTTTTGTTGTCAAATCTAAACCGAGCATTCCAGTGCCTGCTACTAACTGCATTATGATGCTCGCCGTAACTATCGGGCCAATACCCAAGCTTATGATTGAACCGAAGCTTGCACCGAGTATGATAGACAGATATTCGAAATTCTGCAAAGCATTCTGGCCAAGGCCGGCCAGAGGTACATAGCTTAATACAAAGAATATAATTAGTATGAGGCCAGTCCAAAAAATCTTTGTGTTGAAACTAAGTTTTGGGGCTTCTGGTTTTTTCACTTCTGGCAATAGTGTCGATAGTTCACGCCAATTAACCATTAGTTGGCACCTAAACCTTTTGCTTCTCCGCCCGCTTTTTTGATTTTTGCTTTTGCGGGTTCTGAGAAGTTTGCACAGATTATCTTAGCCTTATGAGTAAGCTTGCCATCACCAAGAACTTTGTTATAGCCATGCTTTGTCAAATCAACTAAGTAAAAATCTCCTTGTTTAGTACCCAACTGTTCTATTTTCCTGTCCAGTTCTTCCAGGCTTATCGCCCTTACTGGAATTTTTATTACTCTCGGCTTGAACAATATGCCATGCTTGCCAATAGGCTCTATGCCTTGAGCATGGAACATTGATTCTCTATGTGCACCTCTTTTTCCGTGACCAGAGGTGCCTTTGTGTCCTTTGCCACGATGTCGCTTGCTAAAGCCCCATCCATGTGAGGTTTTGCCTCTCTGCTTCCTTGATTTTTTATTTTTGCGAACTACCATTTTATTTGATCATCTTCTCTATTAACTTGTTGATATCTTTTCTCCTGTAACCTAATGCACCACCTTCGGCATAGCTGTGTTTTATTCCGCCGCGCTCAAATCCGCCGATTGGCGGGTGCAAGCGGAAGAATTGTTTAAGTCCAGGTACTTGCTTTAATTCAACTTTGAAATCATAAAATGCATCTGCGAACTCTTTTAGTCCTAATTTCGTCTTGTCTTTCAGGAAAGATTCTGCCAGAGGCTTGTCGCCAGCTATTCTTCCTCGTGTTTGCACGAGTTTAATGAAAGTTTCCTTGTCAATTTCGCCAAATGTCACAAAATCTTTCACTCTGGAAATCATGCCCCATGAACTATCTGCATTTGATAGTATGACGCAGTAATTCTTTTTGTACAAGCGCAATAAATCAAGAGTGCGCCGTACATTTGGATTTAATCCAACATCTCCTCTAACCCTGATTACTGCAATCCTTGCTTTTGCCTGCTTTTTTGTTTGTTCAGCTATCATATTACGAACTCAAAGGCCCAATCTTTGGTTTGACTCCTTTAACTTTCATTTCGGTTGCTTTCTTTAGCGCTTTAACAGTTGCATTGATGAAATTGATTTTCTTTCTTGTCTGCCCGTACGTCTTTGTCCACATGTCTTTGTAGCCTGCTACGCTAAGCAATTTTTTGATTTCACCTTCGCACGCAAGGCCAGTGCCTTTTGGAGCTGGCATTAATTTGACTCGGACAGAGCCTGAACGGCCCTCGACTCTGAATGGCAGCGAGTGTGGTTCGCCACAAACACATTTCCATTCGCCACAGCCGCGTGCAACCTGCTGAATATTCATTTTGGCATTTCTCAGTGCTTTCTCTCTTGCAGGCATTGATTCTTTTGCTGTTCCTGTGGCGACGCCAAAGTAGCCGTCGCTATTCCCTACGATTGCCATTGCTGTGAAATTGGGCTTGTTACCTTCTGCTGTTTTTTTCTGGGTTTGCTTAATCAAACGGCGTTTGCCTCCGCCAAATTTACCATGAGCTTGACCAATCAGCACAAAATCTGAAGTTAGATTAGAGACTAATTTATCAACAATCTCTGCTTCTCTGATTTTCAAACCTTTATCTAAGATTTGTCTGATATCTGTGATTTCCCCGGACTTGACTTTCTTTCCCAGTTCTGTCTTTGGTTGCCATCTTTCTAGTGCGGCAGCTGACCTTGCCTCTCTTCTTCCTTCAGCTCGCTCTGCGGCTTCTGCCACTGTGCCAGCTGGTGCAGAAAGTGGAGGCGTTTCCTTCTGTGAACCATAGAGTCTTTGTCTCGCCATTTTACTTCAGTATCTTCTCCTTCACTGCTTTGAAATCTGTGGGTAAATTAGACTTTTTTAAGTATTCTGCGATGTGCTTGCCGCTGATTCTGTCTTCTGAGGGCAAGATTGCTGGATTGTGTTTTACGTCTAATCCCGCGTCAACAGCACCTTTCAGGACAGCAAATAGTTTCGCACCTTTTGTTGAAGTGTGCGGACCTATATCCAAAACTGCCTTGGCAATTTTCTTTTGTTTTGCCATCTTGCCGGCAAGCAATCCCGTAAGGTATGCTGCTGGCATATTCTTCATGCCGTATTGCCAGCCCAATTCTTTCAGTTTTGAAGAGTGTGCTGTCAACAAAGTTTTGTCACCTGTTGGCGCATATTCGATGATTTGGACTGTAATATACTTATTAGATCTCCTTACGACGAGTCTTGGAAGTTTTGATTGCAACAATTTTATCCTTTTGCCGTAATCCGTTTTACCTTCGCGTCTTCTTCTGAATCTGACTGAGTATCTTGGTCCTTTAGCCATTTTATTTAGTCTTCAGTAATTTATTTGACTCGATGTAGAACATCAAGTGCCCACGGTCTCTGAAGAAACCGCCTTTCGCCTTTGCGTACAGGTCTTTGTATGCCGGCGCTTCAAGTTTACCTTGTGTTTTCAAAGTCTGCAACGTACTTCGCATCAGTCTGATTTTATTAATCCATGCGCGCTTGTGAGGCTCTCTTGCGTACTTTGCACCTTTGCGACTGCCGTGTCCGCGCTGTCTTCCTTTTTTGCGCTGCGCACGTCTTGCTCTTGCTCTGTGTTTTGAAGGCCTTTTAACAGGCGAGATTGTGATTGCATCGGACTTTATCAAAGCCCTGATGTCTGCTCGGGTAATAGCTTCCTTAATTTCTTCATATCTGGCAGGATTTAATGAAACTCTGTCTCGGCCGACTTTCGCGACTTTCGCTGCCAGGATTTTTTGGATTTGAAGATTCATTTTTTCGCTACCTCTTTAGGTTTAACCGGAGTTTTTGGAACTGCTTTTGGTTGAGTTTGAACTTTTTGCACAGGCGCTTTTTCTGCAACGGGTTTCTCTTCTTTCTTTGCTTCATGTTGCGTAGTTGGTTTTTGCGCCTTTGCATCTTTCTTTGCTTTCAGTTTAGCGTCAATTGCAGACAAAAACTTGCTTGCATCCTTGATGTTAAAGAGTTTGATATTTTTCTCGGCTGCTGCTTTAACCAGCTGATACTTTTTCCTTTCACCGAGTCTTGCATTGATGATTGCTAGTTCCTCTTTGGGATTTATTTTAATCAGCTGCGCATAATTGCTGACGTTGATCAATTTCATGCCTGTGAAGTGCAAGCCTCTTACTTCAGCTGGACCTCTATATCCGATATCTACTCTCTTGCGCTTGCCAACCCTGCGCTCACGCATCTTTGAATGCCTGCCGCGCGGGCGTCTCCACGAGTCGTACTCAACTCTGCTTCGATGAAAATAATCCTGCCTGATGAAGTCTGGTCTCTTTTTGTTAATCTGCTTCTTTACTTCAAGCAATTTTGCGTCTACCATTATCCACCCACAGGCTTGCCGGCTTTCTCAGTGATATATATTCCATCCTGGAAAACCCGCCTGTCTTTTGCTGATACTCTTGTAGCTTGTTCAATCCTAGTTGCCGTCTTGCCAGCCAGCTCAATATCTAGCGACTCCACGGTTATTATCTCACCATCAACTTTGACAGTAACGTTTTGAGGAATTGAAACTTTTCTTGGACGTTTTTCGCCCAAGAAATTCGTAACTGAAAATTCAGAACCTGAAACAGTAGCAGTCATTGGGAAGTGAGTAGAACATGTCTTTAATTTATAGATGTACGGAGTCTGCACTCCGCCAAACATATTCTTTATGTGCGCACTAAAAGTTCCGACAAGCGCACGTGTTAGCGCATTAACAGATTTGGCAGAAATTTGCACTTTGTTGTCTGCGGTTTTGATTTCGATGTCTCTTGGGAAATCTCTTGAAACCTGGCCTTTTGGCCCTTTCACGGTTATTTTACCCTGCTCTATATGTATGCTCATTCCTTGCGGAATTTCGACGAACCGGGTTTTAATCTCAGTAGACATAGGCTAATAGCACTCCTCCTAGCTTCTTTGTTTTGGCGTCGATGTGTGTTGTCACGCCTTTAGATGTTGAAATTATGATTCTGCCAAAATCTTTGGCTGGAAGGTAGCGTTTTTCAAACTTCTCAAACTCTTGCAAAGTAATTGCATATCGCGGTTTGATTGCGTTGATTTTATTTATTGCACCGTTCAAAGTTACTTTGATTTGTCCGCCTCTTCCAGTTTCTACGAACTCAAAATTTTGTATGTACTCTTCCTTTTTGAGCAAAGTCAGAACTTCCTTCAGCAATCTCGAAGATGGTGTCAGAACTACTTCAGTCTTACCTCTGAGTTCAGCGTTGTTGATTGCTGATAATGCCGTAGCGAGTGTATCTTGTAACATTTTTCACCTTAGTTTTCTGAATCCCAAGTCTTTTGCGACTTCTCTAAAGCAACGTCCGCAGATATTCAGACCGTATTTTGATATGTGCCTGCGGGTTCCTCCGCATCTTATGCAGATTGTTAATTGCTGCCCATATGCGCGTTTCCTTCGGATATTGTGCCTAAGAAAGCGCTGCAGCTTAGTTTTTCCCACAGTGATTTTTTCTCTGGCTGGACGTTTTGCCATTGGATTACAGTCTCTCCTCCTCGGCTTCTTTCAATTTTATTCCGAGTTTTTCCTGGGCCCATACTTGCGCGTCTTGCGCAGTTATGTGATGCCCGAAACCTAGTTTTGACTTCTTGAGCTTTCGCGTTTTAACCCTGAAACCTGGTCTTTTAAGGCTGACAGCAACGTCAAGGCCAATAATTCCGATTTTCGGGTCGTATTTGACTCCTGCTATGTCTATGTATTCTTTGATTCCAAATGAAAATCCATTTTCCATGAAACTGGTTGGTTTTATTTCAAAACTGACTGCTTGAAGCAGCTGCTTCAGCAAAGTTTCAGCTTTCTTTCCTCTGATAGTGACCATCGCACCAATCGGCAGGCCCGGACGCAATTTCCAAGTTGCGATTCTCTTGCTGCAAAGTGTCTTCACAACTTTGGCACCTGAAAGTGTTTTCAGAAGTGCCATTGCTTTGTCCACGTTTTCAGCCTCTACTCCCGCACCTATATTCAAAGTGATTTTATCTATCTTGATTTCTCTCATTGGATTTTTCATTTTTTCAGTTTTCATTTTATCAATTTGATTTCAGACTCTTTTTCCCCAACAACAAATAGTTGTTCGACTGGCGAGTCCCATTTTTCAGAGTCATGTTTTAAGATTGCAATCTTCTTTTTCTTCAATTCTCCAATTTGTTTGAAACTCTCGAGTGTTGCCAAGTTGCCGACATGCTTGCCACCTATTATGTAGACTGTGTTGCCTTCGGCCAACTTCAGATGTTTTGCTGGCTTGTTTTTTTCAGTATCAAAGAGAATTACGTCACCAAGACCATATTCATTTTTATCCGATTGGAAATTCCAGCCATTATTGCAGTTAACTTGTATTTTTCCATTCTTGAGTGTCGTCTTTCCAATCACTTTAGCGGGCACTAATTTTGCTTCGCTTGCAGATATCTCTATCAAGCACAAATGGCCATTTGTTGTTATTGCAACTCTATAGTATTTGTTGATTTGTGCTATCGAAAGGACATCAAATAAGCCGACTTGGAAATTGGTTTCCTTTCTCACTTTGCCATTGACTTTGACAAATTTCTGGTCTAATATTTTCTTTATGTTTCTTTTTATACTAGCTAAATTGAGAATGTCCATCAAAAATATGCTCAAAGGCATTGAGTAGTATAGCGTGTGTGGGCCCGGAATAGGTTTGGCTATCCACTTTGTGGATTTTCTTTCTACCGGCCAGGTTTCTGGCGCATTAAGCCTTGAAATGTGATAATGCTTTGACATTATACTCTTCTCTCCAGCGCTTTCGCGCGCATCTTGTCGTCTAAATTCAAGGTTATGATCATAACTTTTGAAGGGTGCAGCGGATATTTTCTTGGAGGTGCACCTGTTTTCGCTTTGAATTCTGCACCTTTGACATATACTTTATAATATTTCATATCCACTTTCTCAACTTCTCCTATTACGCCTGTGAATTGTCCGCGCAATACCTTTACTTTGTCGCCTTTTCTTATCGGGAAACTTCTCTTCTTGTGTTTCTGGCGCAAATCTTTTGACAAGTGAGCTGCCATCATCTTGTGTCTCAGGTGCAACGGAGCTTTCGCTCTATACTTGCGCTGCTTTCCTGGGCGCACCGATGATCTCCAATGCGGGCTAAACTCTTTCATTTTACAGTATCGTTGTTGCAATCTTGGCAACTGCAGGCCATCTGATTGCAACCTCCTTTGCGATTGGTCCTTTGATTATTGTTCCTTTTGGCAAACCAAGACGAATATCTTTCAGGATAACACCTGCGTTATCCTCGAATTGTACTTTCGTGCCATCAGGTCTTGCGAATTCTTTCTTTTGTCTGACTATTACGACTTCGGCCATCTTGTGCCGCATGTCCGGCTTTCCTTCCTTTACCGCAACTTTGCAAAGGTCGCCGACGCCGGCCGTCGCCAGCTTCTTTGTTCTGTTTTGATAATGCATGACTGCGATGATCTGAGCTATTCTTGCGCCGCTATTATCTGCTATCTCGATGCGTGCGCCAATTGGCAGTGGTTTGCTGACGCTTGATTTTAGGTCCTTCATTTTTTCTCTCCAGATATTTTTTCAATTACAACGAATTTGACTGTCTTTGCTATGGGCCTGCATTCTGCGATTCTTACTGTGTCGCCTTCTTTTGCAGCAATGCAAGGAGGATTGTGAGCTTTGACTTTGCTTCGCCTCTTTTCATAACGCTCGAATTTTGGCAGGTAGAAAAGGCGCGGCCATTCAACTGTGACTGTGCGCTGCATTTTATCCGAAGTAACTTTACCTTCGAATACTTTGCCTCTTGTGTTTAGTTCGCCGTGAATCGCGCATCTTACGTCATCACAATTCTGCGAGCTAATTTTGTTTTCTTCCATTTTTGTCTTTTCTTTCGTCACCATTTTGGTAGCTTCTTTTTGATGCGGTCCCAAGGACGCGCAACGAGCAAGTTGCCTTCAATCTCGACTTTTTTTCCGTCTGGCAACTCGACTTCGAGTGTGATTGCGTCTTTGAAGACGCGCTTTTCGACTTTTTTCGTCTCGATCGTGATTGTCTTGTAGCTTTCGTCAACGATTTTTCCCGCGATTCCAATGTTCGCTGCATTCTTCGCCTGCACGACTTTCGCGCGCAAGCCGATTATTTCGTGACGCGCTATATTTGATGGGGTTATCATTTCTGTGACACGCGACTTACTCAACCTCGGTTTTCACTTCGATGCTTTCAGGTGCGAAGCCTAATTCCACGAGGATGTCCTTCATTCGCCTTCTGTGATCGCCCTGCAGCTCAACCATACCATCTTTGTATGTTCCGCCGCATGCAAGCTTTGCTTTCAATTGCTTTACGAGGTGTCTCATTTCTTCTTCCTTGATTTCCATACCCTCGATCACAGTCGCGAGTGCATTGAATTTTTTCTTAACTGCTTTCACAGTTATTTTTGCACCCTCTTTGGAAATTGTCGCACACACGCACAATTCTTCGGGTAAACCGCACGTCGCACAATTAACTGGCATGTGTTTGTCTAATTCCCTCCTGTTGTTTTTTTCATAGGGGAAGCAGCGCTTCCCGCTACAGTATGAATTCGCGCAATTGTGCGCTTGATTGCTTTGATTTTCCCGGGACTCTGCATCGCAGTTCCGGTTGACCTTTGAGTCAAGAGCTTAATCAATTCTTTTCTTAATTCGAGCAACTTTTCTGTTCTTTCCTTGACAGATAGTTTTCTGATTTCATCGGCACGCAAGACCGCCATTATTTAGCTTCCTCCGCTTTTGCCTCTTGTTTCTGTTCTTCCTGCTTCGCTGGTGCTTGCTGTGCTTCGTCCTGCGGAGATTTCTTCCGAGGAGTGCGAGGTTTTTTTGGCTTCGGGGCCGCTTCTACTTTTTGCTCTTCTTGCGCAGGTTTTACTTCAGATTGCGCCCGTACAAGAACCTCGCTGGGTTCTCTGATTGTAACTCTATCAGGAAGTCTGATGTCTGGCGGCATTATTCTGACTTGCACACCAACAGCTCCTGAACGGAGATTAGCAGGAACTTTCGCTATGTCAACACCTTCAAGCGCTATTTGTCCGCTCTTTTTCATATAGCCTGCAGGGAATCGCCAGCTCTTTGCTCGCTGCCCAGGCACTCCTCTGCCACTTATCTTTATTTCAGTGCCAAGCGCACCTGAGGCCATTATATCTGTCAGGGCTTTGTAGCCGATTGCTTTGAACCTTGCAGCTCCGAACCTTTCCAAATCAGAAGCGATTCTATTTGCAATGACGGCTGCGTGAAGAGCAGGTATCGTTATTTCTCTGACTTCAATTTGCGGGTTCTCCAATCCAAATTTTGTTTTGAGGGTTGTTGTCAGTTCTGCAATCGTTTTTCCGCCTCTTCCGATTATCAGTCCTGGCTTTACAACATCGATGACTATCTTTTCGCCGAGTGGTGTTCTTTCGATAGAGATTTTTCCTATGCCGGCTATCTTTGGTATTTGTGCTATGACATACTCTTTGATTTTCAGATACTTTGCCTTCTCTTTGATGAATTCCCGTTCAATCATTTCATAACCCCTTTAGGTTGAGGTGCTGAAACCTTTGTTTCAGGTTGCTTTTTCTTTTCCTCTGTTTTTTTCTTCTCAACTTCTTTTGCCACAATTTCGAAATTTGTGTTTTTTCTTGCTCTGTGTCTTCGCCCGTAGTGCCAGAGTTTCTGGCCTTTCTGGGCCGCAGCATGAATTATTGTCAGTTTGGTGACATCAAGACCTTTGCCAGTTGCCTGGCTTTTTAGGTTTGAAAGCAAGCCCGAGATATATCCTGAAGAAAGTTTTGGATATCTGCCAGGTCCTATCTTTCCTGGTTTATGTGAGATGCTTCTCAGGTATCGTCTGAAAGGTATTGCTTGTTTCGCGTCAATGGATGCTTGCAAACGCCTAATTGCAACATCTATCTGTTTGCCTTTCAGGAATCTTGCGATCTCAACAGAGTGCTTTGTTGATACTGGCATGTTTCTGCCAGCTATGCGCACCATGCTTTTGGCATCAAAATTTTGGAAGCTATATTTAACAGCCATTTTACTTTACCGATATGAATTTCGAACCACGCGTAGCACCAATACCTGGTCCACCGTGCTTGACATCAAACCTTGTTGTCATTACGAAATCGCCCAATGTCCATCCAATCATTTCTGGCGTTATGTCAATAGGAACAAATTCTTTTCCGTTATGAACTGATATTTTCAAACCAAACATCTGAGGTATAATTGTCAAATCTCTGCAATGAGTTTTGATTGGCTTTTTGTATTTACCGGCTTTCGCGGCTTCAACCTTGACGAGCAATTTTTTCTGTTCTGGCGTGAATCCTCGTTTGATATTTCTTCTTTGTCTCGCCGGAAGCAATTTTGCCAGCTCGTTTAATCCCAGCTTCTGCAATTCTTCTGCAGTTTTACCGCGATAAGTAAATATTTTTGCCATTACTTCTTGCCACCTCTTCCTGTCTTCCTGGCCCACAGCAAACCAACCTTTCTACCAGGCGGCGTGCCCCTTCTAGTTGTTGTAGATATACCAAGCGAACGTCTGTGAGATCCACCAAATGGATGGTCGATAGCATTCTTTGCGACACCAGAGACCGTTGGGTGTATTTTGCCTCTAGCTCTTCTTGCGATGTGGTGTTTTCCGCCTTTAACCCAAGGCTTTTCAACTCTTCCGCCGCCGGCTATGATGCCAACGACTGCTCTGCAATTAGGATGGAACGCTGCTATTTTTTTAGAAGGCAATTTCAGCATTACCTTCCCGCCTTCCCTGCCAACTACCTGCGCAGCTATGCCTGAGGTTCGGATTAATTTTCCGCCATCAAACGGCGTATGTTCTATATTATAGACGGGGAAACCTGTTGGAACGTCACCAAGTCTGTGCACACAGCCAGGTTGTATCGGAGCGCCTGGACCTGCAAAAACAACTTCGCCTTTTCTGATGCCTAAAGCTGCTGGCATTAATCCAACATCTCCATTTTCATATTGTACTAACATCAAAGGTGCTGAATGGCCAACTGAATTCACGATATCCATGACTTCGCCGCGAAGCAATTTTTGCGAAGCTTTGGCAAGTTTTATTGCGCCGAAATAGTTGTGGCTAGGTGCGCGGTATCTTGGGCCTCCTGCTCCTCTTGCTTGCGTTATCAATCGTTTAGCCATTATATTAATCCTAATTGTGTTGTTACATCGGATGCCGGTGTTTCCGGTCTGAGTTTGATGAAAGCTTTTTTCTCACCAGTTCTTAAAACTGTGGTGTTGACTGCCACAACCTTCACGTTAAAGGCTTTCTGCGCAGCCCACTTTATCTGTGTTTTATCGGCTTTTCTATCAACTATGAATATCAATATATTTTCAGCTTCCATTTGACGCACTGCTTTTTCCGTGCTCAACGGAAATCGCAGTATTGTGAATGGGTCGGGGTTTGTCATGTGAATAATTTCTCCTTCTGCATCACGTCAAGGGCTGCCTGTGTCCAGATTGTCAGCCTTGATGGAATTGCGCCCGGTGCAAGTTGCTCTGCATTTATGTTCTTGACTTCTACAACTTCAACACCCGGTATGTTTGCAGCAGATTTCTCGACTGCACACGCTTTTGAGACTATGATTAGAGGTCCGACTTTTCTCTTGTATTTTCTTCCTCGTAATTTTCCTCTGCCGGCTCGCAGAGATTTTATTTTTGTTCTTGCAAGCTCGCTTTCCATTCCCATTTTTTCTAAAGCTACAACGACTTCTTTTGCTTTTTTCAAATCTTCAAATTTGTTTTCAACAATTAGCGGAATAGATTTTATGCCCTGAACATTATGTTTCGCGGCAACTAAGTTTTTGTCTGCAGTCGCGGCAATTGCAGACCTTGTTGCTTTTTTCCTTTCCTTCGTATTTATTTTTTCAGCGAAAATCTTTGCAACTTCAGGCGGATATGCTTTGACACCCTTGACTGTCTGTGCGCCTAATGCCCCAACCCAGCCAAACTGTGATCCTCTGTGCCATAAGGCTTTACGGGCAACTCTTGAAATGCCCTTACCATAAGTTCCACCGAATTTTCGTCTTCGCTTTGGCCAAGCTTTTCCCTGTTTTGCGCCAGCTCTTGGGTCTGCTCCGTAAGGCTGGTGCTGGTGTGATTGTATGGCTAAAGCAACTCTTGCTATCAAATCGGGTCTTATCGGTTCTGAGAATTGCGACGGTAGTTCTACATCAGAGATTTTCTCACCACTGATTGAATAAACCGCGGCTTTCATCCTTGCTGACTCCTCATTGATACGCCTGTTATTTCCGGAGCTTGCATGACTGCGCCCCTGAACAAGCGCGTTGGTTGTGACAATATTATTAGACGCTTTCTCGCGCCCGGAACAGATCCGGCAATTAAAATATAGGTTGATTTTACAACTCCATATCTTGAAAAACCAGATACTGGCGTGACAGGCATTGTTTTAGGATCTGATATTTTGAGAATTTGTTTGTTATGTTCTGTTCTTGTGTGGAATCCCATCTGGCCTGGCTGCAAAACCCACCAGCCACATACCGCTGGAGTGATTGGACCCATAGTACCTCTGTGCCTTTGTCCGAATTCTGATTTGTGCTGCGATAATTTGACACCGTATCTTTTGATATCACCTTCAAAGCCTCTGCCTTTTGTCACAGCATGAGCATCGACAAACTCGCCTACTTTGAAAACATCCCCTGCAGAAACTTCTTTTCCAAGAACTGAAGAAGCGTAATTGAAACCTTCTTGCGGAGTTCCGCCTATTGCAACTTCAAAAATCTCGGGAGTCTTTTTTCCGAGTCCTGTGTTTTCAGGCTGAACATAAACAACTGCTCTGATTTCAGATGCGTGCGGCAGCTTTGCTTTCAAGCTTTCAAGAGTTGTTTTCCTTTTTTTGGGCAAAATAACTTTTCTTAGCAAGTTTTTGTCTTTGTCAAGTCCCTCGGCCCACAACTCGCCGATTGCTTTCAAGCCGTATGGAGTTGAACCATAAAGTCTGACAGCGGCAATCTTTATTGGCGGAGCTTCAACGATTGTGACTGCTCTTCTTACTTCCTCGCCTTTTGTTGGCGCCCTTGGACGATTGTCAACGAACATAACAGAACTCATTCCAGCTTTGTAGCCTGCAAATCCCATGAGCTTTGGTTCCTTTTTGTGAGCCCAGTTTGAAACTGCTGGATAAATACGACTAGCTCGTTTGCGCGGCCATACAGCCAAACTTCCGCGCCTTGGTCGTTTTCTTTTAATATGACCCATATTTCACTTCAACTGCTTCGGAAAGGTCTTTTTAAATGTGCCTATTTCGCACTATAAGCGACAGAATTAGTCAGATATGTAGGGGTAATTTTAATTCGGAAACAGGGTTTATAAAGATTTTTACAATCTTAAGGTTTTTAAATGTCTGATTGACCGCTGCGTTCTATGCTAGAGATAGACAAGTTTTACCGGGAAATTGCTAGCCAAGTGACTGCGGCTCTTGATAAACAGAAGAAGAGCGATGTTGAGCTTTCTGAAGAAGAAACGTGGCTTAGAACTTACGCGACGCTGCATGGCTTCAAAGGTGATGAAAACCATGTTGCCAATACTTTGGCTGATGTAGGCTTGCTATTAATGGGTGCCAAAAAAACTGCAGAGCAGCAGGCAAAGCCATGCGATCTTGCAAACAAGCTGAATATTGAAGACCTACTCAACATATATTCAGAACAACTCGGCGAACCTGTAAAGTCTCTTATGGAAAATGTTTCCCTTGCTTTTGCTTTTTATCAAAAATTAACCGGAAACAAACCTGAAGAATTCATGAAATTAATGAATGACGCTTGGAAAACTGCAATTGAAAAATTTCCAAACATAGAACTTCCAGTCGAAAATGCAGGTATATTTTATTTGAAAGCTGTTGAAAGAAGTCATTTGCCAGACGATATTTTGAAATTAGAAGAAATATATCTAGGCGTAACACTAAACAGCTGCTTGAAAAAAATCGCACAGGGGGATTTGAGCACATTCACAATTCCTGTTGTTAATGAATTAACCGTAAAAGTAATGACGCCTTTAGAATGGGCTAGGGATAAAAAGAGCGGAGATGAAATTGCTGACAAAGCATATCAGATAGAATTCCTGACAGCAATACCCTGCCACTCGGTTATTGATGATTTAGGAAAAATAAGTTTCCCGCTTTCTCACGAGTTCAAAGGCGATGAGCAAAAAATCAGAGATGCAGTTACAAAAGGCCTAGATGTTTATTTAGAATTTCTGTATGATTACCACAATAAAGAAAAAGAAAACTACTGGCTGAAAGAGAGCTATTTGCCCTATTATGGCGAAGATGGTATCTTCTTTTGCGACAATGCACGGAAAATACCTATGTCTGCAAAAAATAAACGCGACTTAAAATCTCCTGTGGCTATCGCATCAAAAATACACGTTTTAGCGAATGAGTGGGCTGACTGGGGTCAAATAAAAGAAATAAACAGAAAATGGTTTGAAAAAGCAGTTAACGAAGTTGCTGAAAACGAAGTAAGAAGTTTAGAGATATTAGAAAAAGAGGGTAAATTACGAGAAAATCTCTATTACAGGCATTCTCCGATTTTGCGCAGTTGCAGAACTTTTGTCAGGCCCGAACTTTATCAAAAATATGAAGCATTAGCTCCGAAGACTAGCTCTTAATTGAAAAGGTTGGGCCGCTGAAAGCGGCCCGGAGGTAACAACGGCTAGAACTTAATCTGTGAGTGCTGGTTTGAGCATTACTCTTTCTTGTCTTGTCATATATTGTTCAAAGGGAGGATAAAAATCGAGTTTCGTTACTTGTTTGCTAAAGTCAACAAGTCGCATAAAACCTTTTGCAAGTATCGGCACTTTTATCTTGCTGGAAGTTATGCGTTCCAATAAGCTGTAGTAGGCTTTTGCTTCACCTTCATCTTTAAGGTTGAAAATTCGCAATCTGCTTTGCCTTTTTTTCTTCATTTTCATCTCCTCAAGTGTTTAGTGGCTGACTTTCGTTGTGAAAGTCTATACTTACATTTCGTAAGTTTCTAGTATATAAACATTTCGATTGTAAAGTAAATAGTTACGAACCGATTAGCTTTTATATTTCTCTAAACTCTGCTGATAAATGATCGATTCTATCGATAGACAGATTATCGGAAAGCTAAGCAAGGATGGCAGGCTTTCTTTGACTGAACTTTCTGAAGGCACGGGTATCTCGAGAGTCGCCGTTGCCAGCAGAATCGAAAAACTAGAGACTACCGGCTTGCTCAAAATTTGCGCCGCTCTAAACCTGGAAAAATTAAATTACCAAACTCTGCTCGTAGAACTTCAGGTTGATAAAACCAAAACCATCGCATTCCAAAAATTAGTTGCTTCTAACCCCAAAGTTTTGCACTGCTTTGAAATCTCAGGACAGTTTAATCATCTATTAATTTGCACGGCACGTAACAACCAGAATTTAAGGCAATTCATAGAGAATGACTTGAAAAGATTTTCAAAAGACTGCAGAGTTACATTAAGTTCGAACCCCATGACCTCAGATTTTGTTCCTTTGAAGTCTCTGGAGGAAGAATGGTAGGATTGTACGCGACAATGGATCTTATGGCATCAATTTTTCTCGTGATATCTTTCATACTTGCCATTAAACTAAAAGTGCTTATGGGAAAAGGTGCGGACACTTCGCTGGTACAATTGCTGCTTACAGTCATAGCCATTAATTTCATACTGGGACTATCTCTCTTATCTGCGATTTACGAGAAATACATCAGTGCATATCTAAACTACATACGCCTAACAGATTTCATGATGTTTGTGATAGGACTTATTCTCATGATATCCATATTTAAGGTGTACAGAGATTACTCCAAATTAATAAAGAAACACGAGCCAGGACGCTAATCTGTGAAACTTTCTAGCGTTGGCAAAATTGTTTTTTGCTTTTTCGATTTTCTTTTTGTGTGCTGACTTATCGGATGTGCAGCTGGTGCAGGTACGAATATGTTTTCAGGCCAAAGCGAAGTTTGCACGCCTTTGCGATCTGAAGAAATAAGTGAATGGCTCACGTGATACGAATTAGATTGCATATCCACGGTTAACTTATCCAGATAAGTTTGCGATGGCAAGCTTCCCACTATTGGAGGAAGGTGCAACGGATCTGCGTGCTTTATCTTTTCTAAAAATTCCTTTGTTATAAGCACTGGTTGCTCATACTGTGCTCTTGTTTCTAAGAGCGGGCCAAAATCTTTGCCCCCGTTCATCGCAGACCCTATGCTTGGCGTCACGTACATAATTGATGGTAATAATAGCACAAAAGGAAAACTCAGATCCTTTCCCGTGGAATTGTAGCATGAGCCCCATGTTGCGTGTTCGAAATTTGAATATTCTTCGTCTTTCATCAATGCCAGCATATCTTTAACGGCCCTAAACTTGCCAGCTTCGTTTCCGCGCAGATAATCGCGACACTCTAATTGCAAATCTTCTATTTCTTGCGATTTTGGCACCTTGCCAAGCAAGTCTACAAATTTTCTCAGGCCCGCATTGAGCCGTTCTTCATCGGGTCTTGCCGTATACAGATCTAGAAGGAGCCTGTGAGTTCTATCCTCTAAATAAACTTCAGTTATATGTATAGGTTCGCCGTGCAAAATCTTGAACGCAGCCATGTTGCCGAGTTTCTCGACATTGTAACCCTTTTTTTCAATAAATTCGCAAAACTCATAACCAATTGGCTCGAGCAAGCGCGTGACTATTGCCTGCAAACCCTCGCGATAGCGCAGGTCATTAGAGCTTTTTGCTATAACTTCTTCATAGCAGAATTTGAATTCAACGATTCTATCCGGCCAATCATTGGGAGAAATGTGAACGTGCACTGGAGACATCGAAGCCGGAGCCATGCTGTCCTAAGAAAAGAAGCTTTTAAATTCGTTACTGTAAGAGAATAACAAATGTCTGAACCAAATATCTTTGATAAAGTTCCTTTGTCAGCTAGGCAAGGTATTATCGTAGATGTGAAATACCTTGACACCCGATTTGTACCTGACGAATTGCCGCACAGAGAAGAGCAAATCAAAGACTTGGTGGGCTTAATAACTCCAGTGCTGAAAGGCCAGCCCATTCAACCCCTAACAATATACGGGCCTCCCGGAACGGGTAAATCCGCAGCTATTACTTATATCGGAAGAGAATTCAAACGTAAAGTTGCATCTACTGGTAAAAACATTCCATGGACTAGCATAAACTGCTATGAAAATCCAAGTGAATATTCGATTATCAGGAGATTCTGCAGCGAGTTAGAGCAGTTAAACAAAAGCGCAGTAATACCGCCAGCAACAGGCTATTCCATGCCCAGGATGTATTTGGCGCTTGAAAAAAATCTGGAAAATTTCAAAACGTCTGTTCTTGTTCTGGACGAAATTGATCAAATTTTTTCAAAACAAAAGGATGGCAACTCTGTGCTGTACGGACTATCAGGACTGCCCGTGCACATAATTGCTATAACCAATGACCATTCGTGGAACGAACTTTTAGAACCTCGAGTTAAAAGCAGAATTAATTTTTCAAATAGCCGTATATTTCAGAGCTATAATGCAAATGAATTAGCAGATATTTTATCTCAGCGAGCAGAACATGCATTCAGGCCCGATTCAGTAGACCTAGCTGCCATGAGGTACTGTGCGGCGCTGGCAGCCCGAAAAGGCGGAGACGCCCGGATGGCCATAGACTTGTTGAGATTTGCAGCACAGGAAGCTGACAGAGAAGAGGCAAATAAAATTTCAGAAAAACATGTTAAATCTGCCGTAGATTGTATGGAAGCAAGCATGGCTGCGCAGGCCATAGACCTATTGGATCTTACACAATCAATTTTACTTCTGGCTGTAATGAATACACCACAGTTTCAAAATTATGGCGCTGCAAAAACAGGCGACATTTACGCGACTTACCAAAATATCTGCTGGCAAAATAAAGTGCCACCTCTTACGCAAAGAAGTATTGTAAGCCACCTGAACGTGCTTGATAGATACCACTTAATTTCCATGCACATTAAATCTTTTGGGCGGGGAGGCGGCAGAACGAGTTTAACAAAACCCACCATAACATTCGATACTGCTATTGCGGGTCTCAAGAATAAAATACATGAATTTCCAGAACTAGAAAAAATAATCAATAGAACAACAGGATGTTCTTACGAATTTTAAAATATAGAGACTATAGCAAACTAATAAAGAAACGCGGACCTAACCTAGCTTTTATCACTTTAAAGAAAATATATATCTATTTATATTACCAACTGGCATATAGAAAACAACCTATGAAATTGAACGCAGTCATCTTAAATGAAGCTACACATCTTTATACTTCTGACAAAAATTTCAAAGAAATTGCATCAATTCTTGGTAAAAAATTTGGAATAACAATATCTCAAGAAGGTATAAGAAAACGTTTTGTTAAATTAAAAATACCTAGAAGAACCAACAGCGAAGCGGTCAAATTAGCCCGCAGGAAACACTTGCCAACAAATCAAATTTTAGATCTTTATCAAAACAAGAAGTTGTCTTTGAGGAAATTAGCTAAAAGGTTTAATTCTTCAAAAGAAACTTTACATAAAATAATTAAAGAAAACAATTTGGAGGTTCGAGAAAATGAAGTTGCTACGAGGCTATCAAATCTTCGCTACATTAAACCTAAAATTAATTTGGATTCGAATGAAAAAGCATATTTAATAGGTTTAGTTAAAGGTGATCTTACAGCATATGCAAAATCAAAATATACGTTACGTTTAATTACAAACTCTACAAATAAAGAATTTATAAATTTATTAAAAAACTTACTTAAAAATTACGGCCACGTACATATTTATCAAACCAAAGTACCTAGACAAAAATGTATTTTAGCAGACTTTGATATGAATTATTTTGGTTTTCTTCTGTGGGCTAAAAAACCTTATTCACTAATAAGTTCTTCAAAAAATTCCGAATTTCTAAGTTTTTTAGCAGGTCTTATTGATGCCGAAGGAAGTATAATGTTCAAAAAATCAAATAAACAATACGTTATACGCATTTACAATGAAGATATTATTTTGCTCAAAAAGGTTAAAGCGCGGCTAGAGAATCTTAATTATACTCCCTATATTTATAAAAATGGAAACAAGGGTGAAACAAGATTTTATTTAGGAAAAATAATTGTTTACAATAAAGATTACTATGCATTACAACTTTCGAAAAAAGATGAAATTCTTAGATTACTTAAAAATTTAAAGCTTAGACATCCTGATAAAATTAAAAAACAAAATTTTCTTTTCCAGATTGCAAAAAAGTAAACCTCACCCCTTCACGTTGCCCAAAGGAATCAGTTTTGCTACCTTCTTTGAAACTCCGGCTATTTCCATAGTATCAACAACTTCATTAATGTCTTTGTAAGCACCGCCAGCTTCTTCTGCCAATTCTGGCATGCTGACTGCGTGAACATATATTCCGTGTTCCTGCATTTTCTTCTGCAAGTCTGTGCCCCTGAAAGTTCTTTTGGCCTGAGCTCTTGACATTGTTCTTCCAGAGCCGTGCATTGTACTTCCGAATGTGATTTCATCTGCTTCATCAGTACCAACACAAAGGAAAGATCCTGTTTCCATTGAGCCACCAACTATTACTGGCTGACCGGTACTCCGGTAAAGTTTTGGAACTTCTTTTCTTGCAGGTCCGAAACATCTTGTTGCACCTTTTCTGTGCATTACTAACTCCTGGTCTTTGCCATCTATTTTGTGTTTCTCAACTTTTGCAGTGTTGTGAGCAACGTCGTAAATCAGCTGCATTCCCATTTTTTCCGCGTCCAATCCGAAAACCTGTGAAAATCCTTCTCTGATTCTGTGTAAGATCAATTGCCTGTTTGCAAAGGCGTAGTTTGCAGCGCATCTCATTGCAGCCAGATAATTCTGTGCCTCTTTCGTCCTGAAAGGAGCGCACGCAAGCTCTTCATCTCTGACTTTCAGGCCCCATTCTGCCATTTTTGGTCTGAACTCAGAAACATAATCTGTGCATATCTGATGACCAAAACCACGAGAGCCACAGTGCACCATTATGCAAACCTGATTTTCAAAAATTCCTAATTTTTTTGCTAATTTTTCATTGAATATATTTTCAGGTTTTACAACCTGAACTTCGAGATAATGATTTCCTGAACCTAAAGTTCCTAATTCCGGGGAACCTCTCTTTACTGCTTTTTCAGAAACTTTGCTCGGGTCGGCACCTTCTATTGCACCTTCATCTTCCGTCCTATCAATGTCTTCATCCCAGCCATAACCATTTTTGACACACCACTTTGTTCCATCAACCATTACGTCTTTGTGCTGTTGCTGAGTTAATTTAACAAAACCGCGTGCTCCGACGCCTGCTGGCACTAGTTTGAAAAGAGTGTCAACAAGGGGTCTTAATTTCGGCTTGACATCGTCCCAAGTCAAATCCGTTTTGATTAAACGCATACCGCAATTAATATCATAGCCGATACCCCCGGGACTTATGATTCCTGTCTCTGTATCAAAAGCTGCGACACCGCCAACAGGATATCCATATCCCCAGTGGGCATCGGGCATGCACATTGCTGCTTTCTGTATTCCTGGCATGCATGCCACATTGCTGATTTGCTCAAAAACGGCGAAGTCCATGCTGTCGAGCAGTTTTTGCGTTGCGAAAATTCTTGCTGGTACTAACATGCTAGGTTCATCCTTTTTGTAATCAGATGAGATTTCCCAGCACACATCAGAAATTTTCTTCAGCGGCGGTCTCTCAGTAGGGATTTTAATCATATTCAAAATATATCTAGAATACTTTTAAGCCTTTAGCCGCAGAAATTTTTATTTGGGTTCGGCCCATGCAGGATTGCATCTAGGAAGTGACCTTACGCTAGCTTCAATTTTATCAAGAGCCCTATAACCGCTTGCCTTTTTCTCTAGTGTGTAATGTTCATCTTCTTCTCTCGGAACACAATATGATTTCAGAATGCAGACTGTTGCTAAATTTACATATTCCTTGAGGTCATCGCTGATTGCGAGCTCAACAAGATTTTCTGCGTCTTCTCCTCTCGCATTTCTCGCTGTCTCTTCTACGATTTGGACAAGTTTTCGTTTGCCAAGTATGATGCGCGCAAAATCAACACTCTGCCACGTATCACCACAACCATAGGTCAAAATTTCAGCAAATTCTTTCTCGACTCTTTGCTTGCAATAAGGATGCCTTGCCTGTTTTATGTATTTCATTAATAATTTCTTATCTTCCGCAAGAACATCAAACTGTTCTCTCGGCCACATTATGTCTTTTAGCACGGGCCAGAACAGCTTCGCCTTTTCACCAGGAGTGGTTTCATCCTCAAATCTTTTGAAAATATAATTCATATACAAATATGAATGCCAGCCTGTTTCAAATTCCGGGTTTTCCTCAACTGTCTTCAGAACCAGGTTTTTATCAAGATGCTGCACATTGTCCAATAGGCGGCAGAAGCCTTGATACTGCCAATCCATTGCTTTTCTATCTTCTTCACTACAACTAAACCACCAATGCTGATGTGAAACAAAAGATTTTGGGTTCTTGACAAAGCTTACAAAAGCCATATTCACGCATTTTTCAACATCCTGTATGGAGACAAGATGTCTCAGTTTTGATTTTGGATTTGATATAACCTCGCTAAGCAATGTGTACGGCCCATTATCATTGGACCTTGCCTTACCGCTCCAATCTTCTGGTTTGCCTCTGTTATAAATAATAGGGTCAAAACATTGTTCTATTGCAATTCTGCCTAATTGCTCTCTCATTTCCTTTTTTTCATCAGAAATTTTTTCTATGTGAGAGAACGCGTTCCAGTAAGAGCCCCTATGAATTTCATTAGCTGCGGTATAAATGTGATATGAATCGACAGGTATGCCTTCTGGGCTATGTCCGATAATAATGCTATCTGCAACTTCTGCAGGCTTTTTAGTGGCTATTTCTTTGGCTAAATTTTCTGCTTGGAATTTGGTCCAATCATTTTCTTCCAGTTTTTTGATTACTATTGGAGAAATATTTGCCTGTTCAATTGCGAGAATATCTTCAAGCTCTTTTGCGTGTGGCATTGTTTGAACAACAGACGTGTCGACAGACATGCAGAATTAATTTCACAAAAGTGATTTAAATTGTTCTATAAAATAATTTTTAAACAAAAACTATTTGGTTTCAACAAGGCCTTGGGCTTTCATTTTTATATTAAATGTAGAGTAGTCGTGTTCGATCTTTATGCTTCTGACGTCAACGAGCATGAATTTTGCATTGGTTTTCTGGATTACTTTGCCTGCCTTCACAACAAGCTCCTCCAGCCCGTTTCTTATTTTTGCCTGTCTTGTTTCTTCATTGGCGTTATTATCTCTCATGTTATAATTGTAAGAAACATTTGTTTCTAACTCTTCAGGAAAGCCGACGGGTATAAGACTGCTTAACGCTGTTTTGGTGGTTGCATTCATTTGCGTCGTATATTCGTGAGCCACGCTCGGATTTGGTACTAATTCCAATCTTTTCAAATCCACCTGCACGTATGCGCCGTCCTGAATCATTAAAAGAATTGGTTTATACTCTCCATCCATTGGGTTTTATAAGCACATTAAAAATTTAAAATGTTCTATGACATCTATTCTTCTGATATTGCGCAGGAAATGCCTTGTATGTATCTCATCAAGTCTTTAACTATCGGCACCCTGTTTTCATCTTTGACAAACTTATGCAAATCTTCATACCAGGTATGTTCATCCGTATGTTCAAGACTTTTTTGGACAGCGATATGAAATGCGCTCAGTTCCTCTTCTTTCATCAGATATTCAAATAATACGTCCTGAGCTAGCCCATATTGCTCCATTGTCCAAGAACTCAAAGACGTTAAACGGGAAGCCATACTCGGTGCAAGTATCTTTCGCACTTTGTCGTTATCTTTGTAATGTCCCCACAATTTTGATGCAATATCATATAGCGTGCCTTTGCTATCTGGCCCTGCTTTCAGAATTCCTTCGTGCAGCTTATTCGGATTATATAATTCGAGCGGGATTTCCTGCACCCCATGAATTATCTTCATGTGCGCCTCATTATTCACATCAATTTTTTCTAGGTCAATGAGTTTCGACCTCTTCAAATTTTCGACAAAAAATTCTCCTGGCTTGAAACCTAATGTGTTAAGCATTAAATCTCTGGTCTGCAAAAACTTTTTTACTTCCTTTATTGTGTATGGCTTCGGCCCGTCATACCTTGAACATATCTTATACTCTAAAGCGTCCTCTGCGGTTAGAGACTCTCCTTCCGGACGCACCTCCATTTCCCAGAAGTCATCTCCGTTTATGCAACAAGGGACTTCTCCGTATTCTGTATCGAGGGTCAATTCGCCTTTCACATATTCGCCCCAAGCAGAGTTTGAACATTGGCCGCAGCTCTCTGTTTCAAACGGCTTTTCTGTCATTAAATGATGCTCAAGATCTTTGCCTAACTTTTGCCAAAGAACATCTAAATCGTGCAAAGGACTTTTGCCTGACCAATATTTGAATAATGCGTCTTTGAAATTTTCAATTAATTTTATATCTGCCACATCATTTTTAATCGGGAGAAAGAATTTAAAATGTTCTATGTGCTGCGACTTTAGCTTTTCCAAACATGCTCGAATAACACTCTTTGTAAATTTGCAATGTCTTTATTTTCTATGAGTACTCCGATTGGTTCGTTCTTTGATAGCACAACAAATGCGACTTTGTCTCCAAAAATATAGCATTCTGCTTTTTGCGTATTCATAATTGCGTTTATGCGTGTTTGCCGCAATTCGTCTTTATCATGTTTTTTCACGGCGCGACTTAATTCAGATTGCTCTGCGATATACCTACAGGGTATTTTTGCTTTTACTCTGCGAAGTATAAATTGATTTGAAAACCATTTGAAGAAGTCTGCAAAACGCAAGTGATTGCCTAGAACTAGAAATTCTTTTTTTGTTTTAAGAACGTCATCGTATATTGACTTTACGCCTTCTTTTCCCAAATATAATTCCACGGAGGGCTTTGTGGCTGCAGTCGCCCGCATAGATTTGAGTGCCGGCAGTACAGCTTTGAGTTTCGTTTCTTTTTCTTTCAATTTAGTAAGCAAAATTTCGGGACCGACAGCCTCAAAATATTGCACTTTCTCTTTTATTACTGAAGTGCACAGACCTTCTGCGATCAATGAGCGCAATATATCATAACAAGTGCTTTTTGGTAAATTTGTTAATTCAGCGATTCTGACAACGCTGGACACGCCTGTTTTGATGCAGGCCAAATAAACTGCTATTTCTTTATCGCTCAAACCGAATTCAGCTAGCGCGCTCTTGGCTTCCATCAGATTATTTACTGAGCCCTCTTTTTAAATTATTCGGCGGTTTCCGTAGAATAAACTCTAAAAGAGGTTAGAATATTACTCGCAGGAAGTAAAATGAGACTATGGCGGATACCTGACTCACAAAACGAACAGATAGCTTGGTTTGACAAGCCTAGCTCGAAAAAGGAAATAGAAAGTGCACGCGAAATCTTTGAGAAAAAGGTTGAGGAGGGATATTTTGCTATCTTAGATCCGGCTTTGACACTTAAGTTTTGGTATTCAAGATTCTTCGAGAATCCTTTTCAAAAAGTTATACCGAAGTGGTTATTGGAAAACACCCAATTGATAGTTGGAGTTTACACGAGATATAATGGTTACGCCGACGGCTATCGCATTATTGGAGCTTTTGAAGGTAATTCAAACACTTTCGCTCTTTTAGACCACGTTCATATTCCTGGACCTGCTGCAACCGGCGAGACGCGCATAAGCATGCGAATTGGTTCCTACGCCCCCACAAAACCTTTTGCTGAGTTTGAATTAAATACGTGCAATGACACTCTTTACACCAAAGTTTACAAGTCTAGTTTCAATGAACGCGCTAAACAGATACATAACGATTTGGCACGCAAAATAGACGAAGAATATCTGAGAATATATCGCTGCCAGCAGAAAGAGGAACATCACTTTCAGAAGAAAGAGAAATGTCGTTCTGATAGAGCTTAGATATCGAGTACAACTCGTGCTGTCCAGGTCTTTCCGTGCTGCTTTAGTTCGAACATGTGATATGTTGCCGCTTTTACATCTGCTCTTAATTGATGTTTTTTGTAGTCAATTGGCTCGCCAGCGATCTTTGCTGTCAGAACATGAACACCTGTTTCTTTGTTCTCTTTGATGTCAACATCAAATTTCACTAATAGAACTTGCTCTGCGTCTTTGTAATATACTATTTCGTTAAGGAAATCTATGAGCAAGGCATTGAGGTCTTTGTTCTGCAATTTTATGATTTTCTGCATTCTTGTCGCGACTGCAGCAGTGCCAACCATCGTCTCTGCTGTTGCCAAGGCCGCATTTTCAAAAACTTCTTTCAGACTTTTGCCGTAAGCTTCGAAAGCTACATCTGCTGTTACTGCTTTCTCCAAGAATTTGAACTTACTTGCAAACTTTGACTTTACTGCTTTTGGAGCCATATTTAAGCAGAAAAAGGCATAGCCTAATTAAATTTGCGTGACTACTAAGGGGATTTTATTGCTATATGCCCTTAAACGTCGCATTTAAAAAACCCATCTTGATTATCAGAGCTAAGCCGGCGTCGGATAGCTCGGTATTCCGCTCGCCCTGAGAGCGAGTGCCGCTCTGCGGTTTGCAGGTTCAAATCCTGCCGCCGGCGTAAAACTTTATAAAAGCAGGATTTCGGTTCCATAACATGAAAACCAAGAAAGTTGGCTCTACGGGCAGATGGGGCGCAAGATACGGCCTCAAAATTAGAAAGATGGTTCTTGAAATTGAACGCTTGCAGAAATGCAAGCACAAATGTCCATTCTGCTTTAAACTCACAGTCAAAAGATTGGCATCAGGAATCTGGTATTGCAAGCACTGCGAAGTAAAATTCGCAGGCAGGGCTTATGAGCCCGGAATCACAGGAAAACCAATGCTGGACGTGCCAGCCGCACTCTTAGAAATCGAAAGACAAAAAGAGGAGGCAAAAGAAAATGTATAAGTGCTTTGAATGCCAACACGCTCTGACTCCGAAAGACATTGAAAAGAGAATAATTTGCCCATACTGTGGTTCTAGAATTGTGCTAAAAACAAGACCTGAAACCTTGAAGAAAGTCAAGGCGCGCTAATGTTTATAGCTAAGTTACAGATTGAATGTTCTGAAAACGAACTGGAAGCTTATTTCAACGCTCTCAAGCCCGAGGAAGGCTTTAAAACAGAACGCTCTAGCTATAAATTAAAGAAAGAAAAGGGCAAACTCATAATTGATATCGAAGCCGAAGATGCTACTGCTTTCAGAGCAGTTACAAACACTCTTTTGGGTTTGATACAAATAGTTGCGAAAACTATAGGAGAAGCAAAACATGGCTGAAAGACAAATTTCAAAGGCAACACAAGAAAAACTTGCTGAATTGCAATTATTGCAGCAAAGACTTACTTTGTTTAACGCACAAAAACAGCAATTCCAAATGCAATTGGCTGAAGTCGAAAATGCTCTTGCAGAACTTGTCAAAGCAAAACCGCCAATCTACAAAATGGTCGGTGAACTTCTGATAGAAAAGAAACCTGACGAATTGAAAAAAGAATTGGAAGAGCACAAGGTAGAGCTCGATATCAGAGTAAAAAGCCTGGACAAGCAGGAATCAAAGACCAAAGAGTCTGCACTTTCATTGCAAAAGGAAATCAGCGCTGAACTAAAATGAATGTGGGCTTGAGCGTTAGCGAAACCCACTTTTCCATCAACGCTTTAGGAAAGGGTTGAAATGGAATTTAACAAAATTCCACTTTTTTTCACAATTGTTTTGTCTGGAATAATTTTGTATTTCTCAATAGTGCCCTTACAAGGCGCGGGAGCCTTCGGAGATAAAAGTCTGCATATGTTCGCATTTTTTGTACTTACCACGCTAATTTATTTTTCGATTCATAAAAACAAATGTGCCCTACCGAATGCAATATTAGTGGCTCTTGTTTATGGCATAATGATAGAAATCATTCAATCAGGCATACCGGGGAGAGTGGCTTCACTCTCCGATGTGATGGCTAACATCATAGGCTCTGCAGTCGTAATTGCAGTACATGAGAGCAAACATGAACTTGAAAACTTGGCTAAAAGGTAACGTATTGCTGCTAGCGCACGTAGGCGATATGGATGCGTGTGCAAGCTTTGTAGCTTTTGAAGATCTAGCTAAAAAAATCTCAAAAGCAAAACTGGAATTCGCGGTTTCAGGATTACTAAATAAAGATGGGGAGAAAATTCTGAATTTGTTTGGATTGAAGGCAAAAAAGCTTTCAGACATTAAAATAGAAAATTTCCAAAAGTTAGTGTTAGTCGATACATCAGAAGATCTGGCAAAAGACGTCATTGCAAAATTCAAAGACCATCTTGTTTTGGACCATCACGTACAAACTAAAGAATTCTCATACGCAGTTTCAACAACAGAAATAATCTATGACCTGTTCAAGAAAAACAAAGTAAAAATTTCTGAAAAAGCTGCAAAAGCAATCACCTATGGCATAATTTCTGATACTCGGGGACTTAGATTTGCAAAAAACAAGACTTTTGCGATTCTGAGTGACATTCTGACTGAGAACAAACTGGATTACCAGAAATTACTCGAAGAAATTGCCGAAGAGACGCATCCTGATGAGAAACTTGCCTGGCTGAAAGCCGCGCAGAGACTGCAGGTACATGAAATCGGCAACAAAATCCTCATTGTGTCAACAGTTGGCGGGTTTGAAAGCTCTGCAGCTTCAAAATTAATGGCACTTGGTGCAGACGTTGTTTTAGTAATCTCGCACAAAACAAAGGAAACGAGAATTGTTGGCAGAGCAAAGTCACCATACAACCTGGCTGAAGTTTTCCAGACTGTTGCTTCTGAGGTTTCAGGAACCGGCGGAGGCCATCCTGGCGCAGCAGCAATGAACTTTCCGCCCGAAAAAGAGAAAGAAGCCCTTTCAAAGGCAATCAAACTCGTCAAGGCACAAGGCTTATAAGATAATTATATTAGCGTTCTATTCTAACGAGGTGTAACGCTTGCTAAGTAAAGAGGTTGTGAAAATGGCAGACCTAACAGAAGTCAATGAATTGCTTGATGCTCTAAAAGCTGATTCTTCAATTTCAAAAAACGTGCGCGAGATTCTTGAAAACATCAGAGATGACTTGCAGGCAGGCGAAGTCGCGATGAAAATTGATGCTGCTTTGCAAAAAGTGGAAGACCTTAGTTTAGATCCGAACTTGGGTCCGTATGCAAGGACACAAATCTGGAGTCTCACAAGTTTGCTTGAAAGTGCCAAGAAGTAATTAAGTCTATATTGTAAGTAATTCTTTACGCTTCTCATTATTTTTTTGAAAAAAATTTCGTCTATTTACTGCGATTACAAAAACTTTATATTTGAGTGTAAAAATCACATAGTAACAAATTTCATTATAATGAAATGAAGGAGACAAAATGGTATGGGGTTCTATTAAAAAAAAGCTTAATTCGATGTTTAGCTCAGAAAGTGGCGTGGAGCTTGGAGAAGACTATGTAGAGCTTGAGGCTGACCTTAAGAATCAGCCCTCAAAAGTTTTGGTAAAGCCATTCACCTTGGCCAAATATGATGATATCAAAGGCGTTCTGAATGCTATAAGAGAAGGTAACACCATCAGCATATTGAATATTGGCCCATTAAAGGAAAAAGACATAACCGAATTGAAGCGCTCAATCGACAAGATAAAGAAGACCGTTGAAGCAAATGAAGGCGACATAGCTGGTTTTGGAGAAAACTTCCTTGTTGTAACGCCAAGCTTTGCTAAAGTAGAGCGCGGCACTTCTGAGCCTACGGGAGAAGGCCAAGAGCCGACTGTCGAAGGCGCTGAAGAGCTTTAACAAAAGTCTTTTATACTCTTTTTTCTATTTCTTTATTATATTAGGAGGTAAACATGGCATTAGATCCTGGTGAAATAGTACTTTGGGCCACGGTATTTGGCTTGTTAATTGGAGTAATTTGGAGTCTCAAATACATCGTCATCATAGACAGAAGAATCGAACGCGTTGAAGCACATCTTGATAAGCTGTTGCATAAGATAGAAGAACAGCACGAGTTACTCAAACGCAAACTGAAATAAAATTTGATTTATTTCTATGAAATATTTATTTCACTTGTCTGGAGAATCTTACGAGCTTGCACTCGCTGAGCTTGGAGCACTTTTTGAAGCTCAGAATTCGAAATTCAGGATAATTTCCAAGAGGCTTCCAATAATAATAGTGGAATCTCAGGCATCTGAAAAAGACATAAAGAAAATTTCAGAGCGCTCAGCTTTGCTCAGACATTCCGGCGTCTTGATTACATCTTTGAAAACCCTATATATTAAAGACCTGGACAAAGTTGACTGGAGTTTTGTAAAACAGCCTTACTGTGTTCGTGTTGAAGATCTGACTGGCTTGGAATCCCCAGACATTGAAGGCCGCCTGGCTTCGCCGATCTGGTGGTATATCGTTAGAACAAAAAAAGGCGTAGAGCCTGAAGTCAGTCTTGAAAATCCCAAAACGGTAGTTCAATTCTTTATTGATGATAAAATCTCGCATATAACAAAATTAATCTGGAAGGCTGAAAAAGGACGCTTTAAGGAAAGAGAGCCCATGATGAAACCGGCTTTCCATCCTACAGGGTTGAAGCCAAAACTGGCGCGGCTTCTTGTGAATTTATCAAGAGTAAAAGAAAAAGAAACACTATTAGATTCATTCTGCGGAACTTCAAGCACTTTGATCGAAGCTGCTCTTATTGGCATGAATGCGGTCGGCGTTGATATGGATAAAAAAATGATTAACGCCAGCAAGACAAACCTTGACTTCTATCACATTAAAAATTACAAATTAATTGAAGGAAATGCCCTGCGATTGGAAAAGAATTTTGCTCCTAACTCGGTAGATGCAATTGCAACAGACCCGCCTTACGGCCGGAGTTCGAGAGTTGGCGCTCCAAATCTTAGAGCATTATATGGCGGATTCCTGAAATCTGCGTACATTGTTTTGAAAAAGAACAGATATGTTGCAATGCTATACCCGCACTATGTAAAAATAGATAACCTGGTTAACAAAAAGCATTGGAAAGTTGTAAACACGGGCTCAATTTATGTCCATTCAAGCCTGACAAGAAAAGTCCTTGTCCTTCAGAAGCGTTAGATTATTTTCTCAAATCAATCATATCTTCTGAATTTGGTCCTGTTGAAATAAGTGTTACGCCTTTGAAAAAAGGTATACCTTTCAAATATTCATCTATCTCCCTAACGAATTCTTGTGCTCCTTCAGTTAGATTATGAAAATCTTTTATACCGGTATTGCCCGGAAATAATCTATCTATGCAAGTTACCACTGCTTGTGTTGCCGTATTTCTTATGATTGCTTTTTTAGCAATTTCTTTGTCGAATGGTGCAGCACGTCTTGGTCTTCCGCTAACCGTGCCTTTTTCTTCAATGCCCAATTCCTTTATTTTTTCTACAGACCATTCATTCTCTAACGGGCCTTGTCCAACTCTGGTTATGTATGCTTTGAAAACAATGGTAACTTCATCAATAAGTCTTGGACCAATACCTACATCAACAGCAAATTGGCTTGCAGTTGTATCTTGTGACGTTACGTAAGGGTAAGATTTGTGGTCAAGCAAAGATAACCTGAAACCTTGCACGCCCTCTACTAAAACTTTCTTGCCCGCTAAAGCGGCTTCGTTCACCTCTTCAGCAACGTCTGTTAAATATGGTTTGAGTTCTGGAACGTCCTTTGCAAGTTTTGCTCTTCTTAATATTCTATCTGCTCTGGCAGGTCCAACTCCTGTGCCAACAGAACCTATCCTTTTTACTAATTCTTGCTCCGCTTCTATGTGCTTTTTCTCAATTACTGTGCAGCCATAATCAATTCCAATTCTATTGGTAAGTCCATATTTGTATATCTCCTGCAAAACTATCTCGGGATTAATTACTGTGCCACGGCCTATGAGCAATCTAGCCTGTTTATTTATCAAGCCCGATGGCACTTGAGTAACTTTAACGCCTGATGTAACGGTATGGCCTGCTTGCGGTCCACCGCCTGCCCTCACAACAATATGCGGATTATCTTTTACTGCCTTGTAACCTACAATCTTTCCTTTGCCTTCATCCCCATAGAATCCGCCAACAATTATATCTATCATATGCTTACTTAGAGAACAGATTTTTAAAAGCATTTCAGTTCTTAAGGATATGAAAGAGAAGTTTACGAAATTCACGCCTGAGCAGCTCAAGAGATACCAGAAATCCGGTTACAGAGTAATAGGAAAGCACAAGCACACAGGAGTTGAAGTCTGCAGGTGGGCAAAATCAAGAATGCGTGGTGGCAGGAATTGCTACAAAGCTATCTACGGAATTGATAGCCACCGCTGTGTTCAGATGTCTCCTACTTTGAATTTTTGCAATCTTAGCTGCCAATGGTGCTGGCGCACTTTCAGGCCCGGAAGAAAGAAATCTGCAATAAAATGGGATACTCCCGAGGAAATTGTTGATCTTTCAATAGAAGCGCAAAGAAAACAATTATCTGGTTTTGGCGGAAATGAAAAGACAACAAAGAAAATATTACAAGAAGCCATGAATCCAAAACACTTTGCAATTTCTTTAGATGGCGAGCCTACATTCTATCCTAAAATTATTGAATTGATAAAAGAAATAAAATCTAGAGGTTTTACTGCATTTTTAGTCACAAATGGCACAACTCCAAATAAACTGAAAGAGATGCTGAAAAAGAATGTTGTTCCAACTAATCTGTATATCAGCGTTTATGGCCCTGATGAGAAAACTTTCTACGAAGGCACAAGATGCAAAATACCAGGACTTTGGAAAAAAGTTCTAGAGTCTTTGAAATTATTTCCGAAATTTGAGAAAAAAGGCTGCAGAACTGTTTTCAGAATTACTGCTGTCAAAGACTTGACTCTGAAAAATCCTGAGAAATTTGCTTCTTTGATTAAATCAGCAAAGCCGATGTTTGCTGAGGTCAAAGGCTATGCCTGGCTTGGCGAATCCAGAAAGAGATTAGAACAAAAGGCAGTCCCAAGAATGCCAGAGTTAGAAGCCTTTGCAGACAAGCTCATAAAGCTTACAGGCTACAAAATCAAACATAAGGACTCCGTAAGCAGAGTCGTGATTTTGACAAGAGATGAAAAAGACCATAACAATATGTCCCAAATGCAATAGCCCTGATATCAGGCAAGAAACTTCGATTTCGGGCTGGCTCCTGCCGGAAAGCTGGACATGTGACAAATGCGGCTATACGGGAATTCTTGTAAAAGAAATTATGATTGACTAAGCGTTTTGTTCCTGAAACTATGTTCTTTCATACGTTATTTCTTATGAAAAAGCGTTATATATTTAGAACGCTGTTTCTTACGTAGAAACATTTATATATAATAAATATCTTAGAAAGTCAGGGCCACATGAAGAACGGAGAGTTTAGCAAGGTCAGAGATAGAATTCTTTCTCATATCAAAAAGAGTTCTGGCATTGTCACAACAATTGAAATTGCAAAAGAATTCAAACTTTCTTGGAACACTGCAGAAAAATATCTTACAGAACTATTCATAGAAAATCAAATTGAAAGAATCAAAAAAACTGGAGTAAATCTATGGGTGCTAAAAAGATAAACAAAAAGAACATCGCAGTCCTGCGATATGTTTTGATAGCAACCATAGTCATATCTAGCGTTCTTTTGGCATACCAAATAATCAATATTACTGGCGCATTTTCAGCAGGCAACCAAGAATGGGAAAATTCTGTTCAAATAAATGCTGACAACAGCACGCCTGAAGTGCGCGCACATGTTGTTTTCGGAGACAACAAGCCATATGTTTGTAAAAACGGCATTTATGTTGAAAGCAACGGTGCAGTAGTTCAATTCAAAACTGAAAATGAAATGTACGACAGTAACAGTCAATGCGCTGAAACCGATATCGTATTTACAAACTCAGGCACCAATACTTATAATATTTATTACGGTTTGCGCCCCGAATTATCTGAAAAGTTACATACGCAAGCAATCCCGCCTTGCTCAACTTATTGCGACAATGCTAGTTGTGAAGCAATACCAGATTGTGATTGGGACTATGTAAACAGCGCCTGCTATCGACCTGTCTATATAAACTGTGGAGGTTTCTCACACGCCGAATGTGTTGGAGGAGTTGGAATTACGGGAGAGCGCATTATTGACGGTTCACCTGCGCACGCTTGTGGCTTCCCAGGAATGGATGGTTGTTGGTCTTGTAGCGCTGCAACAAACCCCACTTTGTGTGCTACGTTTGAAGGTTGTGAATGGAATTCTACTCTTGGAGTATGTGAAGGTAAGGATCCGTACTGTGCAATGGGTCCACCTCCAGCTAATGAAACCGTTGATTTAGGTGACGCTCCTGACAGCACAAATGATTTTGGCGTTAACATGACTGCTTATTCCGGCGTGCAAGCAAACTTCCCAACAGTTCACGTGAACGGTTCTCCGCCTTATGGTCCTTGTCATAACAATTACTTCGCGGTATTGGGAACCGAAATTAGTTTAGAAAATGAATCAGATACGGGTCCTGACCAAGATGTTGTGAACAATATAGATCCAGTAGCAGACACTGCAGATAACGATTCTGTCAACTTAACTTTTGGCATGGATGATGGTCTGAAATATGTGCCTATCGATCTCACTACGAATAATCTGACATTAAATCATTGTAATATTAGCACTATCCCTGTTGAGCTTACTCTTTCTGGAGGAGCTATGGCGCCATGGACTGCGTATGTGAATATGTGGATTGACTATAACAGAGACGGCGACTGGGGCACTACCAGCACTTCAGATGTTGTTGCTTGTCCTAATGGAACAATATCTGAATGGGTTGTTCAAAATTATCCAATTGCAGTTCCACCCTCTGGTTTAGGAACAATTAATGTTACTATAAATTTCACTGGTTATGTTCCTTCTCCAAGCGATGCATGGCTAAGGGTTCAGTTAACAGATGCTAACGTTACGTATGCAGATGGCTCGGGTTCCTTGGCTTGTTACGAAGATGGCGAGACTGAGGATTACTATTTGAATATAACCGAAGCGGGCGGAGGACCACCACCTCCAACTTGCACTCCCGACCCGGCATGTTGTGGTGGACTCGGCGGGTTTACTAATGATAGTGGTGTGACTTGCTTCAACGATATTAATTGCACTTCAACTTGCGTGGCGTGCGCTATATCTGGAGCACCTGCATGCCCTGGTTATTGTACTACTCCTGGTCAAGTTTGCATGGGCAATATGAGCTGCTCATGTTGCAACGATTTTGATAATGATACTTTTAGTCCGGACGGCGGTGACTGTGGACTGATAGATTGCAACGATGCTGACATTAATGTAAATCCTGGCGCGGATGAATCGTTAGCATGCACTGACAGCATAGATAATGACTGCGACTTTACGATTGACTGCGCCGATAACAGCTGCAATCTGAATGAAACCTGTGCTCCAATTTACACAGAATTTGATGGCAGCACAACAGACTTCGCAAATGCTCCTGATTTAACAAACGTCGCTTCCTGCACTCTTGAAAATACTACTTACGGAAAAATAGTGTGGGATGGTAATGTGAATGCGGCCGGCATGGATTTCGATACAAATGTGAACATTGGTCAGAATTTTGTTTCGGTTAATTCCACAGGCTTGAATGAAACTTTCAATTCATCTGCTCATGTCTGGCTTTACAATATGGTGTGCCCCGTATCAACAATATATTATCAAGATGGCCATTTCACAACTGCGGCAGATGTTGTAAGCGGAGGAAGTGATTGTGAATTTGCAGGAATTTGTTCTAATAAAAATTGCACGGGAACAACTCTAGAATTTGATGTTTCACACTTTACTGGTTATGCCATTGGCAGCAATGCGAGCCTAACAATCTGGGACGAAACAGATCCTGAAGGTGGAAGCCAGACAAAATATCCTGGCGACCAAGTAATTTTCTTTGCTAATTATACAAATGCAACAGGCCCGATAGATGGTGCTGATTGCAATGTTAGTTTTGCAGATTCTCTTGACAATCCTATGAATTGGAATGCGAGTAGTTATCTGTATGAATATAATAGGAGTTTTGTAAGTGCGGGAACATTTGATTGGAATGTAATCTGCAATAAAACAGGTTTTGATACTTTAACTGCAAATGATACAGTGTTAATTACTCCAACCCCGGGTTTTGGCGCGGATTTGCTACCTGTCTCCATAGACACAACACCTTACGGACCTGAAGTCGGAGATGGTGTAACAACAAGTGCTGTGATACTAAATAATGGAACAAGCTCATCTGGAGAATTTAATGTTACATTTTTTGTTGAAGGTGCGGTTGAATGTGTTGAACAAAATCTAACGCTAGAAAACAATACTAATTTTACAACAAGCTGTGATTGGATTATTGGAGAAGGCGGAACGCACACAATTAAGGTTGCTGTTGATTTGGAAAATGTTGTAAATGAAACCGATGAATCTAATAATAATTTGACGGATGGCGTAAGCTCTGCATGGTCTGGTTTCCAGCAGGGTGAGCAGCGCAGAGGTGTTGCTCATATTGGTGGACCTGTTTATCCAACATCAACTTTATGTTCATTCACATCTCCAAGCCCGGGCATATTCAAATCAGCAATATTTGATGGCGATCAATATTATTTTGTTGGTTATGATTCTGGTGCGAGCTCGAGTGCACTTTATGCTGTTGATAAAAACTGCACTCCTATTTGGAATCAAACAATTGGCGGTTCTGGGCTGGGCGGCATGGGTGTTGAATCAACGCCCACTGTAGATGCGCAAGGGCACGTTTTCATAGGTTCTGATAACGGCAACTTATACGGATTCTACGCATCCAGCGGCACCCCAGTCTTTAGCCCTGTCACTTTACTTCCTGGCGGAAATCTTGAGACTTCGCCAGTTGTTGTTGACGGTGCGGTCTACATTGCTGGAACTGATAGTTTTGGCTTCGGTCAAGTTTATGCCATAGACGCACTTACGGGTTTGACTATTCCACCTTTCCCCATACCTGCGCCCGGACAACCAATTTACTCTTCAATAGGATATGATGACGGCTTTATTTACTTTGGAACAGATGTTGGAAATATATACAAAGTTAATGCTCTAACTGGCAGTATTGATCCAAACTTCCCGTATACTGCTGCTGCATCAGTACGCTCAGCAATTGCAATTGTCGGGGATGTACTTTATTTCCAGGACAACAGCGTGCCAGTACAGGTTTATGCCATAGACAAAAATACGGGACTAAATGTCTGGGCACCAACACCACTAACTGGCTGCAGTGGATTTGCAGATGTACCTGGAGTTATGCAAGCCTCACTAACAGTAGATGGTTCTAGAATATATGCTCAATGCAATGGCGCTATGAAGCTCTTTATGCTTGATGCTGCTACTGGCAACATACTTCAAAACACAAGTTTAACAGGTACGCCTGGCAAAGCTTGCACTTTAGCAACAGTCAATGACCTGCTTTATTGCCAAGACAATTCTGCAACTTATGGAATACTTGCAAATACTATCACAAGCATAGACTGGCCAGATCCTTCTATAAACGGATATTCGGCTCCAACACCTGGCAGTCTTGGTATTAGCGGCGTATCGGGTCCTGCAGGAAAACTCCAAATTTTGGGCACATTCGATTTGAAGCCAATCAAATCAACTTACACTCCATCTGGTTTAATTGGTGGAGAAACGGTTTATATCAATTATACTATACAGAATCAAGGCTCTGCGGCGTTGTTCGCAGATTTCAATGTGAGCTTTTATCTAGATGGCATTTTTCAGTCAAAACAGCTTGTGACAGACACTATAAACTCAGGTTATACGGTTACTTTGGGCTTTAATGCAACTGTAAACGGAGACGGCCCTCACGATCTGAAAGTTGTTGCTGATTCTGATAATGATATAGCTGAATCTGACGAGACAAATAATAATTTAGCTAGGACAGTAGATGTTGACTGGTCAACGTTCCATCAGGGCAATGACCGCCAGGGATTTTCATCTGTTGATGTTGCACCAATTACAAATAGAACAAAATGGATTTTCAACACCTCGGGGTACATATTCTCATCGCCAATAATAGTTGATGATGTAGTCTATATTGGTTCTAACGACAAAAATATCTATGCTATCAATCTAACAAGCGGCTCAAAGATCTGGAATTATACAACCAGCGGCTGGGTTATGTCAACACCCGCATACTACAATGGTACAATATATGTTGGTTCTGGCCAATGGCCTCAGGGCGAAAAAAAGATATATGCCCTCTACACGAACGGCAGTTTGCGCTGGAATTATACGACTGGCGATAATCTCGCGTTATCTTCGCCAGTAATCTCTGATGGCATTTTGTATATGGGTGGCCACGATGGCATCTTGCGCGCATTATACGCTTCAAATGGTACACAAATCTGGACCTATAAGAATGGATGTGGCGGCGGAAACTTATATATTGAAAATGCTGCATCAGTAATAGATAATTTAATCTACGCTTCAAATTACTGTAATGGACTACAAATCCGAAATATTAAAGATGGAAGTTTTGTCGCAAATGTAAAATACGGCAGCGGATTTTCTTCCGCTGTTGATGGCGATGTAATCTATAGCCTTGACGGGCAATATGTTTATGCGTCTAACCGCTTTAATGGATCCCAAATCTGGAAAGCTTCTATGAGCAATTATTCAGAAGAGCAGCAAACTGGGCCAGCTGTTGCATACGGCATGGTATATGCTGGGGATGAATTCCAATCTGGCGTCGGTACTGCTAAATTCTTTGCATTCAACAAAACAGATGGCTCGCAGATTTGGAACTTTAATGTAACAGGTTATGAAAGCGTGCGTAGCTCGCCTGCTGTGGCTGCAGGCATTGTTTATTTTAAGGCTGAAAAGATAACCAGTAATTATACGGTTACATATGCAAGTGCTATTTTCGCTCTTAATGCCAGCAATGGAAACTTGATTTGGAAATATGCTGGAGATGGCCTCGCTCCTTCATCACCCGCAATAACTCCTGGCTCTTCAATAATGGTTGTTGGATTTAATAATTCTGTTTTAGCATTTGGAACAATAGACCTTGTTCCTTTGCAGATGAATGTTACACCAGCAAACCTAACTGTCGGACAGCTTGCAACAATAAACGTATCTGTAAAAAACAACGGAAGCCTCGGTTCTGGTTTCTTCAACATCTCGCTCCTCGTTGATAATGTTGAACAAAGCAGGCAGGAAACAGAGCTCGACTTTGGCATGACACAAAACTACATATTCAACTGGACTGCTGTGTTTGGCTTGCACAATATCACTATTGCTGTTGACCCTGATAACGTAGAGAATGATGAAACAAATGAAAATAACAATAACATAACAACTGCCGTAAATGTTACTGATGCGATGCCACCAAGTGTTACAAACATTACTCCGCTGGCAGACACAAACTTTACAGTAAACAATCCTGTAAACATAACTGCAAATGTTACAGATGATGTTGCCGTAGATACTGTACTGGCAAATATAACCCTACCAAATGGCTCCTCTCAAATATTGCAAATGTTAAACGCTTCTAGCAGCATATACAATGCAACATTTTCGAACACTTCGCTTGCGGGCAGATATAATGTCACAATAATAGCAAACGATACTTCAAACAACATAAACAATACCGAGACAACTTACTTTAATGTCGTTGATGTGATGCCACCAAGTGTTACAAACATTACTCCTTTAGCGGATACTAACTTTACAGCAAATGACTTTGTTAACATAACCGCAAACGTTACGGATAATGTTGCGGTAGACACTGTGCTAGCGAACATTACTTTGCCGGATAGTACTTCTCAAATACTGCAAATGTTCAATGCTTCCGGCAGCATATACAACACAACATTTTCTAGTACTTCACTTGTAGGCAGATATAATGTTACAATAATTGCAAACGATACTTCAAATAATATTAATGATACAGAAACGACTTACTTTAACGTATTACCTAGTATGGCTTGCAACCTCTCTGTGCTGATAAATGGTGTAAACACAACGAGTTTCACAAATGCCGGCGAGCCTTACAACGTAACCGTTAATGTTACGTACACAAATGGCAGTGCTTTTGCGAACGCGTTTGTGATGATAAAAGAAGAGAATGGTTATTCGATATTTGCAATGCCTCAGTTCCAGGTTACTAATGTCACAAATTTCGTTTATGGCGAAACAACAACTAATGCAAATGGTTTAGTCTCGTTTACAGCTATTCCAACTGGCGGTGTTGACGTTGACAACAGTGCTGTTGGTCCTTACAACATAACAGTTGCATCATTAATTAATGACACTGCATGCGACTCAAAGAGCTTCACGGTAACTAATGCAAACCTTCCTTACGCAACTTCAGACGTACCTCAGGTACCAAACCTTGGAGACATAAGGGCATTCAAAGATAAAGTTGCTATTGCTTACTTAAGAATAAAAGACTGGGTAGCCCTTGGCGGCGGCGAAAACAAAAACATAATTATTTATGACAACAATACTGCATCGGGACTTGGCTTTACTGTTATTGCTGGAAAGCCCTACGGAATGAACATTACTGTCCTGAATTCATCTGATGATTCGCCAATACCAAATGCCGCGGTAACATTCCAAGAGATGAACGGCTTCCCGCCATTCATACTGCCACAAGCTCTTGAATCAAATGTCACAAATTTCGCTGCCGGAGAAGCGTTTACTGACGCCAATGGAAATGTTCAGATGACTATTGTGCCAACAGGCGGTGTTGACATTAACGAAGGAGCGATAGGCGGGTACATCATACTATTAGACGTCTATAATGGAGCTGATCGCATATTCAATACAACTTTAACTTGTTCAGGAACTGACTGCAACTTCCCGTACGCGAGCGGGTCTGCAACTGAAGTTCCGAACATGGGCAACGTTAAAACATTTAAAGACAAAATTGCCATAGTTTACTTAAGAATAAAGAGCTGGCTCGCGAATTTAGGTTAGGAGGTAAAATGGCCAAAAAAATCCTGCTAAGTGCGATTTTGATGCTAGCTATAGTTCTTTTCCTGCCAGTTTTGGCATCAGCTGCCGTACAAAATGCGAGCATAGTCGACGATTCTACAAACTCATCAGTAACGCTGCGTTATGAGGTTGATCCGATTAATGCTTATATCGAAAATGCTGCGGGAAACCCTGGCCAAGTCGTTCTTCAAGTATGTGCTGATAACGCAACCGCTGATTTAAGCGGAAAATATGGTGGTTTTGTTTACAAAACAGGAAATGGCGATTTATTCCAGCACCTGGCTGAAAAATCTGGCGTTGAACTAGTACAGTTCTCAAGTTGTGATGCGAGCTGCTGTAAAACACCTACTGATTATAATTTATTAAGTGACTATTCTGTGTATCCTGCGCAGGTTTACGCTGTTGTGTCTGACGACTCAGCAATTAACACGAGCGATACTTTCATCTACATACCTTCGGCAAATGGCTGGTTTGAAGGTTATTTCACAACCAACAATGTTCAATCAAGTTATTCACAGACATCAGGAAATGTAACTGTTGATGTGACTGCTACTTATGGCAGAAAAGAGGATGGCAGTTATACAAGCATTTCAACAGACAAAAATTATCTGATACTTGGTGTTTGTGACATTGTATCCGATTTGTATAAATATAATTGCACGTCAAATGCGAAAACGAATCTAACGGCGTCAGGTATAAGTTTGTACACAGGCATAGCATCGCCCGCGGACAATGGCACAACAATGAAATATTATGTTATCAATGGAATCAGCAGCAGTTTCTGCATAGGTCCTGACTTGACTGTAACTAACGTCAATGTAAATCCAAGTTCTGTCCCGCAAGGCCAGACCGTTAACATTACTGCAACAGTCACTAATGTAAATAATGTTGATGTCACACAAAGCTTCAATGTATCGTTCTTCAGGGATGGAAATCCAATAGGATACGTAACCGTAGCCGGATTGAATGCCGGAAGCACAGAATATCCAAGCATTTTGTACAATACTGCTGGACTTTCATCGGGTTCAAAAACAATTTTGGCAAGAGTTGACGACGCTTCCATCGGTGATTGTAACAACGCAAATGACAACTCGACAGCAGCCCTCAACATAGGGAAAACATATCAGGTCTTAGTTCTAATCAATGGAAATGCATCAACAAACTTCCCGATACCTGGCAGGCCATATAACGTATCAATCCATGTAAACGATTCTGATGGAGGTAATGTTGCAGCTCTTGTAAAAATTACTGAAAAGAACGGAATAAACTTATTTGCACCAATCCAGAATTTAAGCGCAGGCAAGGGCGTTTCTCCTTTGGCTGTGGCCCAATTTGAAACAGATGCCGGTGGAGATGCAAACATTGCTTTGATTCCAACTGGAAACAAATTATACAACCCTGAATATAATTGGACGAACATTTCAAGTTACGTAGGAAATTACCAGCTTTATCTGGAGATATTTGACAAAACATCTGGCAGCAAGTTGCAGCTCTATAATGGAACTTTAATCAATGAACTGGATTTCACTCTCGGCAGCATGACTGCTGTTAATCCAACTGCTGGTCAGGAGAACTCAATTGTTGTATACAATCATTATTCATTTGTAGAACAAATAATAGATTTAGCAAATACAGTCTACTCGAGCATAAAGAAGTGGACTTTTGGCGTGCCATGAGAGCCTGCTTAATTTGCTTATTAGTATTGAGCGCACTTGTGCTCATCTATCCAGCACAAGCCACTGTAACTTCCGCACAACTGGTGCTTTCAGATAACAGCACAGCCGCACCGCTTGGCTATGATACCTTTACACAATCGTATGCTGACGGCTCAATAAAAAACCCCAATGTTTTCTTAAAAATATGTGCTGATAATCCCGCTGACCTGCAGAATAACTTTGCTGGCTTTTTTTACAAAGTCGGAACTGCTTCAAAAGAAATTGACATTTTACCTGCACAACTAGTTTCTGTAGATGATAACAACTGCTCAAAAGTAGACTTAGATTTTTCTATTTTCAAGGCGCTCTATCCTGCAATTCCATCTGTAGGGTTGGATGACAATTCGGGAATGGCTTCTCCTGACTTTACTGATTTCACAGAAACCACGGGTTTTCTGAAAGGTAATTTTACTGTTCGCTATTTTGATGACGGCGGAAATCTTAATGTTACAGTTACCAAAGCCGTTACTGAGACCGGCGCAACTATAGCATTAAACAGGTATTTCATAATCATTGGAGTGAGAAACTCCACGGGCTCTGTTTTCAATGAGACTCTAGTAAACTTAGGTGACTCTGTTCTTATGGACCAGCCTGCAAGCTTTTCCTTCAATGTAAATGGCATGGTAATAGGTCAGACAAAATGTCCAACCGGGCAAACGCTTTGCCAGGATGGCACATGCAGCGCTAACTGCGCATCAACGGATACCGGTTCAGCTGGCTGCATAGGCGCTGCAAATGCTGTTTGTGATGTTGGAGAAGGCTGTGCCTGCTCTGATTGTTACGGTCTGCAAGATAGCTGCGCTACTGGATTGATTTGTGATAGACAAAGCGAAACTTGCCAGACTTATGATTGCGGAAACAGTGTTTGCGACACAGGGGAAACTCACACTACTTGCCCTGCTGATTGTCCGGCAGTTCCGGGAGGCGGCGGTGGAGCACCTAAAGAAATCACTGGGTTTGGCACACCACAAAACGTAACACCGCCAGAACAACCACCGGCACCACCAACTTTAGCTCCCGCAAAACCGACATTCGTTTGTGGAAATAACGTCTGTGAAAACGGTGAGAACTTCTTAACCTGCCCTTCAGATTGCCTTAAAGTGGCGCAATTCATACCAGCATACTTTTTCACAATAGCAGCAATTCTGCTAACACTGCTTCTAGTCATTGGAGTTGGCTATCGGGTGTATAAAACTACGGCTCCAAAGCCATCAAAAACTGTTTTACAATTTGAAATGCCTGAAGTATCTCCGAGATTGGCTCCTAAACACGCTCTGAGAAAACTGCCAGAAGAAAGAGATATACAAGAGAGATTAGCTTCAGTAAGAAAGAGTCTAGAAGAGCTGTCTCCTGCAAAGCCAGAAGCACCCAAACCGATAAGGACATTTGCGGCCCCTAAACCTGCTCCAAAACCTTTGCCTGAAATCAAAACAGAGGTAAAACCTAAGCTAAAAGAGGCCAAAAAGCTCAAATCCCAGCTTTCTAAAAATTTAAAAGACATAGAGAAAGTGCTTAGATAATGCAAAAGGTTCGCGACATAAGATTAGAGAAAAAAATAACTGCTGATGGTCTTGTTAGACAATTCTATGATGCTGGCGGATTCTCAGCCAAAAAACTGGCTGTCGGTGTTAACATTATTGAAGAGATGTTCAAAGACAAGGACTGCACACGCTTTCTGTCTTTACCCGGCGCGCCTATTTCAACAGGTATGCGCGGCGTTATCAGAGATCTGGTAAAAAACAAGCAGATTGACGTCGTAATCACAACTTGCGGATTGCTTGACCACGACGTAGCAAGATTATGGAAAGACTACTATCATGGGGATTTCATGATGGATGATGTCGAATTACACAAGAAAGGCATCTATAGGCTCGGAAATATTCTGGTTCCCAAAGAGTCATACGGTGAAATTATTGAAGACAAGATAATACCTGTTCTGGAAAAAATGTACAAGGAAGGCAAAAAGCAAATCTCTACAAAAGAATTTATCTGGGCGATTGGCGAATCAATGCAGAAAGAAAAGAACAAGGAAGATTCCATAATCTACTGGGCCTGGAAAAATCAGATTCCTATTTTCGTACCGGGTCCGACTGATGGTGCTGTCGGTAGTCAGGTCTGGCTATTCTCCCAAAAACATTCAGATTTCAAATTTGATATCATAGCAGATGAACAAGAATTGGCATCAATCGTTTTTGACGCCAAGAAAATGGGCGCCCTGATGATTGGAGGCGGCATTTCAAAACACCACACTATCTGGTGGGCGCAATTTGGCGGCGGTCTGGAATATGCAGTTTACATAACAACTGCCGTTGAATATGACGGCAGCCTGTCCGGAGCTCAAACTCGCGAAGCCATAAGCTGGGGCAAGCTAAAAGAGAAGGCAAAACATATAACTATTGAAGGCGACGCTACGGTATTGCTGCCTTTGATGCTTGCGGCAGTGTTTGAGAGACTATAATGGGCCACGTAGTAATTACATATGAAGAAGTTCCAAAGCTAATTACTAAACTCTATAAAGCAATTAATATGCCCCGAAAATGCGTTGTCGACAAAGAAAGAAAGGCAGAATACATAGTTATTAACACGAGTAAAGAAAAAGTTATAAGCATCAATAAGTTGTGCCGAGAACATGAACACAAAAGGAGGAAGATTTTATGGCAGAAGGCGATAAGAGAGTAGACTGTCCTAAATGCGGCAGTTCAGCGTTTGGTGCTGCAAAAACAAAGATTCCAACATCAAAAATGTATGGCAATTACGTTCGATTAAAATGCTTTAATTGTGGCACTGAATTTGATTTAACAGAGAAAACTTGATAAATGAAAATAAAAGAGCTGCCAACGTCAGAAAGACCCAGAGAACGACTGGTGCGATTTGGTGTTAAAGCTTTATCGGATTCTGAGTTGCTGGCTATAATTCTTAGGACTGGATCAAAACAGGAAAATGTTTTAGATTTATCACAAAAATTATTGCAAAAATACAATTTAAGGGCGTTATCGCAAACAAATATCTCTGAATTGCGTAGAGTGTTTGGAGTTGGACAAGCCAAAGCTTGTCAAATTTTGGCTTGCTTTGAACTAGCTCGCAGGCTTGGAGCTTACACGGAAGAAGAGCGGCCCGTAATTAAAACTCCGCATGATGTCGCGAGATTAATTACTCCTGAACTTCGAGACCTGAAACAAGAGCATTTTATCTTGCTATGTTTAGATGCGAGGAAGCGGCTAATAAAAAAAGAAACGATTTTTATTGGAAGTTTAGATGCTAGCACTATTCACCCTAGAGAGATTTTCAAAACCGCAGCAGTAGAATCTGCTGCCGCAATTATTTTTGTTCACAATCACCCATCTGGTGATCCTGCAGCCAGCGAAGATGATGTTTTAATAACTAAAGAATTAGCTGCTGCGGGCAAGCTGTTAGGTATAGAGGTCGTGGACCATATAATTATTGGCTCAAATGAGTTTATGAGTTTTAGAGAAGAGGGGCTTCTGTCATGATCGCTTTTCTCTCTCAAGCAATTTGTCCCTTATAATTTTGCCTTGCGGAGTTAGCTCATAAACTCTTCCTGTTATCGCTTTAGGATTTAAGCACATTGCTAGCTTTCGTTTCTCTAAGTCTCTGAGAACTCTGCTCACATTTGCTAATGTAAGCTTAACCTCCTCTTTAAGTTCGGTTGGAGTTCGCAGCTTATACATAACCGCAATAATTTTTCGCCTCTGTTTACCTCTCGCAATCCAAGAATAATCTTCTATGTTAACCGTAGCCATGTAAAGGTAAATTTATGGAAATTATATTAATTCTATTTCCAATCCATATCAATTTTATATCCAAAAGCTTATATTTTACGAAATTCAATAATTGTCATGGCTAAAGATATTCCAAAAAGACTGTTAGGAGATCTAGAGCAGCTAGTGCGCATCAAGCGAATAGAAGCTGTGCTGGACAGAACTCTTAAGGACTTAAGTAATATAAAGGCTTAAACAAAAAGTCTAAGGACTTGTATCTAATTAGGAAGAAACTTAGATTCGATAAGCATTTAAAATTAAGAAAACATAGAAAAAAGTATGGATAAGTATAAGCAAGTGATTGTGGTTAGAACTGATTTAGAGATGTCTAGGGGAAAACTATGTGCCCAAACAGCGCATGCTAGTCTCGAGGCTGCTCTTAAAGTGATGCAATCAGACAAAATCTTCCAGAGCACTATTTTCAAAGACTGGCGCGCGGAAGGCGCAAAAAAGATTGTTGTAAAAGCAGAATCCGAAGGTGCTTTGATTAAATTGAGAGATGCTGCCGTAAGAGCTGGCATCAAAAATGCACTTATATCGGATGCGGGCCTAACAGAAGTCCCTCCGGGGACAAAAACAGCTCTTGGTTTGGGTCCTGATGAAGAGAAAAAGATTGACAAATTAACAGGCAATTTCAGCGCGCTTTAAGATAGAATTTTGTCCATAATCTCTTTTGGAACTAGAACCATAAAAGCTATTTCTTCTTTTTTGCTAATTTCGCTTTCTTAACAATAAAGAGTCCGGAATCTTCCTTCCAGATTTTTTCAGACTCTAAGATTTCAATTCTCTTGTTGAAAATAGGACCATCAATAACTAAAGTTTCATACTCACCACCTTCGCCGCCGAGGTGTACTCCGAATTTATCTCTAACTCTTTTCAGGTCTTCCAAAGTTTGCAAATCTAATTTTCTTCCAAGCCAGCTAGCGTCAAAACCACCTGCCGCAACTGAAACTATTATCGCTTCAAAGCCTTCTTTGATTAATTCAATCAAATACCGCTCAGGATCCAAGTGCCACAGAGGCGCAATTGATTTCAAACCTAAATCCGCACAAACAGCTTCTACTCTGTATCTCTGATATTCAGAAGCTATCGCTCCTGACACAACGCCTTCTATTTTGTACTGTCTTTTTGCAGCTGTCAAAGCGGCCTTGAGGTCTTTTAATTCCTCTTCTTTAATCCCTGGTGTCTTTTTGAAAATCAAGGGTATGCCTAAAGCCTTTGCCTGCAATTTGACCATATCCACGTTTGGTACATGGAACATGTAAGAAGCAGGATTTGCTGATTTCAATGTTATTAGGCAAGCGACTTCTCTGCCCTGCCCTATTGCTCTGTGTAGGGCAAAAGTGCTGTCTTTTCCGCCTGAAAAAAGTGCTGCTATTTTCATAGAAAAATGACTTATAGGGTAAAGTATATAAATCTTGATTACTTTCAATATTGAAAGTAATAGCTTTTAAATCATTATTTGTTAAGCTCTATTTAGTGCGCCGGTAGTCTAGCCTGGTAGGACCTTCGCCTTCCAAGCGAATTGCCTGGGTTCAAATCCCAGCCGGCGCA
>Ga0315288_10000369_pt1 | contig 56788 bp, 42 predicted proteins | sample YL17G11_20_MG_FD_203454 | JGI IMG/M metagenome (GOLD analysis project Ga0315288, IMG submission 203454) | Sediment microbial communities from Yellowstone Lake, YNP, Wyoming, USA - YL17G11_20 | ecosystem: Environmental > Aquatic > Freshwater > Lake > Sediment | place: USA: Wyoming | collected...
TTTATTTGCCTCTTGATTTCTTGTCCCTTCTTGATTATAATCCTTCATAGCGGATCCTCCTTTTTAACGAATGCTATGTATTATATGGATCCGCTATACTATTTTCAACAGCCAACGGGACATCCCCCATACTTTTGCCTGTATTCTTTATTATACGTCTTTCTATTCATCTGGCCACTCCTATTTACATTTAAACTCGTAAATTAAAAAACCATTCTCAATGTGTATAATAAGAGCAACAATCGTGCCTATACAGAAAATGTCGAATTTACGAAAGAACCTGACTTTTTTGAACTTTTTGAGATTAATAAAAGTATGACATTTTGTCGCGCTTATACACTTTTTGTTTTTATGTTGAATTATCGAAACAAAACCGATGGTTCATTGCGACATTTTGTCGCACTTTTTCCAGTTTCATTTTTATTTGGATTTTTTTCTATGTTGTGTTTCAGCGTGGACCGGACTTTTAAAACGTTTGAATACCTGCCCTAATTCAAGGGCACAGGGTTGACTTTACGGACGTTTTTCGTATAATAACCATGGGTCGTTAGCTCAGGTGGTAGAGCATCGGATTTTTAAATTGGCTCTACCGCCCGACCAGCAAGACTTCCCGATAATCCGCCGGAATTCCAAGAAAATAAAAATAATGCAACCCTCTCGCCAATGCCGCGTAATGCATAGGAATCCATACCCTCTCCCTAAAAAAAGGTCCTGATTGGGACCAAAATGGGACCAAGCGGTTTTGTCTTTTGGTCCAGAAATACCTCGGGGCCGGGTTCAACCCGGCCCCGTTTGTTGCCAACTATAATCTATCCGGAGGACGCTGAATCAGAACAACATCATTTCTTCTTGAATGCACCTTCAGATTTGCCCTGCTTAATCATTTCCCTGCAATACGCATATAAAGCATCGTAGACAATCCACTCCGCGGCGTTGATTTCGTGATCGTCCTTAAAATCCAGGTGTCGAAAGCCTTCCGCGATCGCATTCAAACCGAAACCTTCCGGTTGGTTGTATAGCGTATTGTCCGTGTCCGCGCCATTTACTATCTTGCTCATTAAGACGAGGGCTGGATCCTTAGCGAGATCGTATTTCTTAACGATCGCATCAAAGGAGCATTCTTTCCCATGGTGTCCCAATTCAACTCCTTTAACGTCAAAAGGTATGGCCTGAAGGCGGCTGGCTTCCGTCAGAACTTTTTCTTCAGGCACGAAATAAAACTCGGCGTCTTGATCCACAAACTTCTTAATTAGCCAGGGGCAAGCGACCCGATCGACCTTGACGCGGGCACGGGTGATCCAATTCATGTTAAGCCTCCTTTTTTATGCTGCTGCTTTTTATGCTTTCATGGCCATGCCGGTGGTGAGTGTCCGGCCAATGAACATGGGCATGTTCCAATCCAATGTGCGTATGCTCGTGTGAGTGCGGTTCATGAAAAGGACCGGAATGCTCGTGCTGATGATGCAGATCATTATGAACATGCATATGGGTATGCGTTACCGATTTGTGAATATGGACATGCGAATGCTTTTCACTAACGATCAACCATACGCCGATCGCCATCAATCCCGAGGCGGGGAGTATCACCCAGCCAATCCATTCCCGGAGGACGATGAGTGAGACCAAGGCGCCGATAAAAGGGGCAAAACTAAAGAATGCACCGGCTCGGGCGGAACCTAAACCCTCAAGCGCCTTGATAAAAAATACCAAACTGATGCCGTAGCTGAACGCTCCCAACAATAGGGCATATGCTACCGTAAGGTTTAACGGGATTTTCGCGCCCAGGATCAAAGCAAGTATAAGGGATATCGTTCCGGCGACCAAACCCTTGATCTGGGTGATCCGTATGGGATCCTTGTCAGAAATGTTGCGCGTCAGATTATTATCTATTCCCCAACACACCATTGCCAAAACGACTAATAACGGACCCGCAACACTGAACTTGTTTTGATCCGGGTTCCAGGTTAAAAATACTCCCGCAATGGTCATGCACATCAGCGCCAACCATAATTTTTTTCCGGCATTTTCCCTGAAAAAGAAAACAGCTGTAACCGCTGTCGCGACCCCTTCCAAATTGAGCAGTAACGACGCGGAGAACCCTGAGATCAGGGTCAGCCCGAACATCAAGCTTATCGGACCGATGATTCCGCCGGCAAGCACGGCGCCGGCCAACCACGGGAAATCCTTTCGTTCTAGCTTCGCCGCCATCCGACCCGAATCAGCCGCTCTTTTCTTCCGGCTGACTGAAAACAGGGTCAGGCCCGCGAACGCGCCGAGATAGAGGAATCCGGCCAAAGCCACCGGTGGAATGTCCTTGATAAATAACTTGGCCAGAGGCGGGCTGACGCCGAACAGAAAAGCGGATATTATTATATATAATAAAGGAGTTTTATTCATTTTCATCCATCCTTGTTATCATTTAAGCTGCCCGCCCGTGAGCGTTTTCAGATCACGACCGAAGACCCAGAAATATAACGTCCCTAAAAGGCCGAAGCCGGTTGCCGTCAGAAGATTGGCAGCCGGGGATACTCGCCATAAGAACGCTCCCCCGAACGCGGCCAGCGAAACGATCACGTCGCGGATCAAGTAATACAAACCGAACATCCCGGCTTTCTTATCCTCGGGTGCCAGGTCCATGATCAGCGCCTTGCGCGTTGGTTCACCGAACTCCTTAAGGCCCCGAATGATGAACGCAAGCGCCATCATCGGGAACGAATGTGAGAACAACAGGAAGAGAGGAAAGACCGTGAAGTTGAAAAAAGTAATCACCACGAAGGGCTTTTTCGTGGACTTGTCGGCCAGGTAGGCTACGGGTATATAAACAATGATCGCCGTGGCCATCTCGATGGTCGTTAATATTCCGAACTGGAACGCGCTGATGGTGTTGTTCTTGAGGCACCACACCACCACGAACGCGTAGGGTATCTGCTCGGCATAGCGGATCAATATATCCGACACCAGTAAACGCCTCAGGTCGCCCTTCATGAACCGCCAGAGCCTCAGCGGGTTCTTCTCGGCAGTTCCTTTCACCGCTTTATCGTCCTCGATCAGCGTCTGCTGGATCAACAGTGACACAATACCCAGGACGAACGCCGCCACGAACGCCAGCTGGATACCGTTCCGCTCGCCGTATAGTCCAATCAGCGCCCCGCCGATCAGGGGCCCCAACGCCATCGGTATCCGCCTGACCAGGGAGTGCAGTGAAACGCCCATCGTGCGCTTGTTCTGCGGCAGCACCTTGGAGACCAGGCCCATGATCGCCGGCAAAGAGATCGCGGTCCACGACAGGAAGAACACCGAGCCCAAGAACACCGCCGGCCAGTACGGGAACAAGATGACGATGGCATATCCGAAGAGCGCGATCAGGTTGAATACCAACAGCGCCCGTTTGTGTCCCAACCGGTCAGACAGGTATCCGCCGGGGAACGAGTAAAGCGCCGACAGTAAATTGTCCATGCCGTTAAGGAAGCCGACCGACAGGATTCCGCCGCCCAACGCCAGTAGATAGATCGGCAGGAAGCGCTCGGCCATCTTCTCACCCAGGCCGACCAGCACCACCATCGCCATCAGGGCGACGATCGATTTTTTCAGGCCCAGGAACTCCACGACCCGGTTGCGCAAGGAACTACTCTTGAGGTTGGTCAATTCGAGCCCGGCGGTTTGAAATGGTTGTAATGGTTTTATTAACCTTTCGGTAATGGATGCTGATCATATTTTTCGATCATAACAATTCTCCACAATAGTATATGATTATTTGATTTTGAGTCAAGAAAAAAGGATAAAATTCCAAAAGTATACCGCTTTCAGACAGGGTGGGAATGATATACTTTTGAACGTTTGAAAACCTGCCCTAATTTAAGGGCACGGGGTTGACTTTACGGGCATTTTTCCGTATAATAAAACCGCGGGTCGTTAGCTCAGGTGGTAGAGCATCGGATTTTTAATCCGGTGGCCGCAGGTTCGAATCCTGCACGACCCATACAAGAAACAGTAAAGCGTTTTGCGGTTGCGAAATGCGAATTTTTAAGGAAATGATCCCGCACCGGACAATAGTGCGGGACGGAATTGACGCCTTAAGCGCGGAAAATAATGAAAAACTACAACGGGATCCTTCGCGGAGTTTATCCCGAATTATATTTCGGGGCTCAGGATGACAGATAAATCGAGATTCTGAAACAATCCGTGAAACTAGTTCAGGGCAGGATTCAGAATGACAAAGAATAAATTATTAAAATCCCCCTTAATCCCCCTTTCACAAAGGGGGAAAGAAAAGCAGATCCTTTCATAAAGGGGGAAGCATCTGGGAAAAAATGAGATTGCCACGGTTGCTGAAGGTGACCTCGCAATGACAAACGGGTATTGAAAAAAATGACCTTTATAAATATCGCACTGATTTTACTCTTCAACCAAACCCCGAAAATGACGGTTTATTTCTTTTACACGCCGAGCTGCGGGCATTGCCAGGATATCCTGCTTGAAGATATGCCCAAACTCCAGGCGGTATATAATTTTACCCTAAAAAAATACGACATCGACTTCCTCGACAACCTGAAGCTCCTGGAAAAAATGGAGGAAAGGGTCCCGGACAAGACCGACGACATGCCGGTCGTGTTCGTCGGTGATTCGGCCTTTTACGGCCCAATCGCGGTCCGTAAAAAACTTGGGTCCACCCTGAAATTAATCAGCCAGACAAAACCGGTGAATCCGGACACGGTGAAACCGCCCTTGGACACGGTCGTGAAACTACCGGGCGCGGTCCACCTGTACTACTTTTCCCAGCCCCAGTGCCCGGAATGCGATCGGACTGAGACCCTGCTCCGGGCTTTGCAGAAAAAATATTGTCCAATAACGGTGTACCACTACGACATCTTCAAAGATTCGAGCAAGCTTTTCTACGAAGCTCTGGCCTCTTCTAGAAAAGTGCCTGAGGACCAGCGGTTGCTCGTGCCCGCGATCTTCATCGGCGACGAGTATTTGATCAAGACGATACCGGCCACAGCCCTAGAAAAACTGATCACCAAGTACGCGGCAAACTGCCCGCGGCTCGACACGATCCGGATCGGAAACGCCGGCAACAACATCTTCAACCGGTTCAAGAAATTCTCGGTCTTCGGCATCATGGCCGCGGGTTTTCTGGACGGGATCAACCCCTGCGCCTTCGCGACGATAATATTTTTCGTGAGCTACCTGATATTCGTCGGCCGCCGGCGCCGAGACATCCTGTTCATGGCGGTGTTCTTCATCCTCGCGGTCTTCCTGAGCTATCTCGCGATCGGCCTGGGTGCCTACAAGATTCTGCAGTTTCTGACCAGTTTCGCGCTTATCGCCCGGATCGTCTTTCTCGTGTTCGGCATCTTCGCGATCATCCTCGGGGCATTGAGCCTCTACGATTTTTACGTCAGCCGGAAAGGCCAGACCAGCAAGATGCTGCTGCAGCTACCGCTCGGGATCAAGCAGAGTATCCACAAGAACATCAAAGAAAAAACGGGCTCGGGCGGAATCATCGCCGGGTCGATCGCGGCCGGACTCGCGATCTCATTTCTGGAGTTCGGGTGCACGGGCCAAGTATATCTGCCGACCATCACTTTCATCATTTCCCAGCAGGGCTCGGCTCTGAAGCCAATCGCGAGCCTGGGGCTCTACAACCTGATGTTCATCCTGCCGCTTATCGCGATCGCCGCGCTCACTGTGGGTTTCAGCGCGAAAAACATCGGCGCGTTCTTGGAAAAAAGGATTCCGGCGGTGAAGATCGTCACGGCGGCGTTGTTCTTTGGGCTGGGAATTCTGTTATTACTAACGGCTTAAGAAAAAGAGTCGCATAAATGCGACCGCTACAGAAAGCGAAATTAATATGAAAAAATATATCATTGTCACTGTAATCGTCGTAATAATCACTGTAATCATCATCATAAAATGCGCGCCGACCGAGAAAGACAAGGTGGCGCGTGACCTCAGGGCCCTGGCCCGCAACGTCCAAAACGAAAACCGGTCCGGAATCCTCATTTATCTTGATCCGGAATACCGGGACTCGACCGGCCTCGTCTACCCGGATCTCATTGACATGCTGATGAACCTGTACGTTGAAGCGGATTCGATCCACGTGGTTTTCAGCGACATGAAGGCCTGGATCGATTCCAGCCGCGGCCCGCGGGCCTGGGCACGCTGCAGCCTGGCCGTGAAGGTCTGGGCGAAATTCGGGCCGGACCAAGCACTGGTTTTCGGCGGGGTCATCAAGGGCGCACCGGTCATGGCGTATTTGAGGAAAAACGGGGAGACGTATCGGGTGTATAGCGCAAAATATTAATGACAAATTTCAAATTACAAATGACAAAAAATATTTGATAGACGTTTAGAACGTTCAGAGCGTTAGGATCGTTGTTTGTAACCCTCACCCTCCCCTCTCCCGATCCCGATAATGACAGGGAGAGGAATTTTATTTGTATGTAGCGGTGCGATTTATCGCACGTTGTTATGCCTCATTAAACAACACGACCCGGCGTCGGATAAATCCGACCGCTACAAAGAATGTGTCCATAATGCATGTTAATTGGGTTTCTAATGGGGTTGACTTTTTCGCCAATTTTTCATATAATATAAATCATGAATTTTAAACCGGTCGATAAAGAAATGAACTTCCCCGTCCTCGAGCATAAAATGCTGAAATTCTGGGAGGATTTCGATATTTTCACGCAGTACAAAAATAGGAACAAGGGCAAGAAAAAATGGTCGTTCCAGGACGGTCCGATCACGGCCAACAATCCCATGGGCGTGCACCATGCCTGGGGCCGCGCTTATAAGGATATTTTCCAGCGCTACCGGGTCATGAAGGGCTTTGACCAGCGCTTTCAGAACGGGTTCGACTGCCAGGGTCTGTGGATCGAGGTCGAAGTGGAAAAAGAGCTCGGCTTCAATTCCAAGCGCGACATCGAAAAATACGGCATCGACAAATTCGTGGAAAAATGCAAGGAGCGGGTCCATAAATACTCCATGGTCCAGACCGAGCAGTCGATCCGGCTCGGCATGTGGATGGACTGGGGCGACTGGAAGACGGACCTGGCAGACAAGGACTGGCTGAAAAAAGCCCACTCCTACTTCACGCTCAGCGAGCCCAATAATTATACGATCTGGCACTTCCTGAAAAAATGCTTCGAACGCGGATTCATTTATAAGGGTGTCGACGTCATGCCCTGGTGCAGCCGGTGCGGCACCGCGGTCAGCGACATGGAGATCGCGACCGAAGGCTACAAGGAACTTTCCCACAAGGCGGTTTTTGTCCGCTTTCCGATCCATGGCCGGCAAAACGAGTATTTGCTAGTCTGGACGACCACGCCCTGGACCCTGACATCGAACACGGCCAGCGCGGTCCACCCGGAACTGATTTACGTCAAGGCCAAGAACGGCGACGTTAGCTACTACCTGGCGAAAAACCTGGTCAAGGTCTTGCAGGGTCAGCACGAGGTGCTCGCGGAAATGCCGGGCAAGGATATGCTGGGCTGGACCTATGACGGCCCGTTCGACTACCTGCCGAAACAGAAAGGCGTGGTCCACAAGATCATTCCCTGGGCCGAGGTCAGCGAAACCGACGGCACGGGCATCGTGCATATCGCGCCCGGGTGCGGCAAGGAAGATTTCCTGCTCGGGGCGGAGTTCGGCCTCAGCGTGATCGCACCCCTCGACGAGGCGGGCATTTACCTGGAAGGTTTTGACTGGCTCTCCGGCAAGGACGTCAAGGACTCGGCCAAGCCGATCATCGAGGATCTGAAAAAGCGCGGGGTCCTTTACAAGGCCGAAGATTTCTCGCACCGCTACCCGGTCTGCTGGCGCTGCGACAGCGAGCTCATATTCCGGCTCGTCAACGAGTGGTTCATCTCCATGAATGACCTTAGATTCGAGATCATGGAAACGACCAAGATGGTCGAGCGCTGGATCCCCGCATTCGGGTTTGACCGGGAAATGGACTGGCTCAAGAACATGGCCGACTGGTGCATCTCGAAGAAGCGTTACTGGGGCCTGGCCCTGCCGATCTGGGAATGCAAATGCGGCCATTTCACGATCGTCGGGTCGCGGAATGAATTGAAGGAGAAGGCGGCCGAGGGTTGGAAAGAATTCGAAGGCCATTCGCCCCACCGGCCCTGGATCGACCAGATCAAGATCAAGTGCGAGAAGTGCGGCCGGCTCATGGACCGGATCCCGGACGTGGGCAATGTCTGGCTCGACGCGGGCATCGTGCCCTATGCCACGATCCGGCCGCCGGACGACATGCAGAATCTGGCCAACGGCTACCCGTTTGACAAGAAATACTGGATGGACTGGTTCCCGGCCGACTTCATCACCGAGTGTTTTCCGGGCCAGTTCCGCAACTGGTTTTACGCGATCCTCACCATGTCCACGGTCCTGGAAAAGAAGCCGCCGTTCAAGGTGCTGCTCGGCCACGCCCTGGTCCACGGCGAAGACGGCGAGGAGATGCACAAGTCCAAGGGCAACGCGATCTGGTTCGACGAGGCCGCGGAAAAAATGGGCGCGGACGTGATGCGCTGGATGTTCGCCAAGCACAATCCGGTGCAGAACGTCAACTTCGGGTACGGCCCCGGGATCGAGATCAAGAAAATTTTACTTCAGCTCTGGAACGTCTATTCCTTCTTCGTCACCTATGCGGAGATCGACGGTTGGAGGCCCGCCGACCAGAAGCTCGAAACCAAGGGGCTTTTAAAGCTCGACCGCTGGCTCCTCTCGCGGATGAACAGCCTGATCAAAGCCGGGGAAAAACATTACGACCATTACGACCTAATGACCCTGGTCAAGGAAGTCGAATTTTTCTTCGAGGATCTCTCCAACTGGTACCTGCGCCGCAACCGCAAGCGGTTCTGGAAGTCTGAGAACGACGCGGACAAGAACACCGCCTACCTGGTTCTTTATCAAGCCCTGGTCAACCTGACCAAGGTCATCGCGCCGGTCCTGCCCTTTATCATGGAAGAGCTGTACCAGAACCTGGTTCGCTCGGTCGACAGCCAGGCTCCGGTCAGCGTGCACCTCTGCGACTACCCGGCCTGGGACGAGAAGGCGATCGACGAGAAGCTCGAAAAGGAAGTGGTCCTGGCCCGGCAAACTGTATCGCTCGGCCGCGCGGCCCGGAATAAAGCCAACCTCAAAGTGCGCCAGCCCCTGGCCGAAATGATCGTCGACCTGGGTGAGGAAAAGTCACACCTGGAACCGGGCGACGTCGCGGTGATCCTGGAGGAGCTCAACATCAAGCGGCTCAAATCCTCGGGCACGGGCACGCTCCACCCCTATTACTCGCTGTCCGCCGCTCCCCGGTTCGAAAAGCTCGGGCCCAAGCTCGGGAAACTGCTCAACCCGGTCGTAGCTTGGATCAAGGGCTGGACCGCGGACGAGATCAAAAAATTTCAGGAACAAGGAAAACTGGCCAAGGAACTCGACGGCGCGTACGTGGAGGTCCTCCCTGAGGACGTGGAGATAAAGAAGAATGAAACGGCCGGATGGTCGATCGCGTTCGAGGACGAACTCGGCGTCGGCGTCCGGACGGAGATCACGCCGGAGCTCGAGAGCGAAGGCCTGGTGCGCGAGCTGATCCACAAAGTGCAAATGCTCCGCAAGGAAGCCAACTTCGACCTCGTGGACCGGATCCGGATCAATTGCCGGGCCGATGAGAAACTCCGGTCCGCGATGGAAAAACACCAGGAATACCTGAAGACCGAGACCCTCGCCCTGGACATCGGCTACGCGGATGAATCGGGCGAAATCGATAAAGAATTGGAAATCAACGGCATCCCGGTTAAAATTTCCCTAACCCGTATCAAAGGATAATTTATGGCATTAACCATCAAAACCGTTCAGGACAAAAAAGATCGGGAAGAATTTTTGCGCCTGCCCTGGAGCATTTACCTGGGCAACCCGTACTGGGTCCCGCCCCTGCTCAAGGAAGTGAAGGAGCTCCTGGATGAGGACTTTTACCCGTTCTGGAAACACGCCCGGCGCGAGCTGTTCCTGGCCCAGGACGACGGCAAGACCCTGGGCCGGATCGCGGCGATCGTCGATGATAACCACAATAACTTCCACGAGGAAAAAACCGGCTTTTTTGGTTTCTACGAGTGCGTGAACAACTTTGACGTCAGCCAGGCTCTCTACGACGCGGCGAAAAAGTGGCTCCAGGCCGCGGGCATGGCGCGCATGCGCGGCCCGGCCAGCCCGAGCCTGAACGATGAGTGCGCGTTCCTGCTCGAGGGTTTTGACCGCCCGCCCACGATCATGATGCCCTACAACCCGGAATACTACCTGAACCAGGCCGAAAAATACGGCATGCGCAAGGTCAAGGACCTGTACGCTTTCATCAAGTACGCCAAGGACGGGATCCCGGAACGGATCAAGAAAATGATCGACCATATCAAAGCCCGGACCGGCGTCAAGATCCGGCCTTTCAACATGAAGGAATTCGAGCGCGACAACCAGTATCTCAAGGACATCTACAATTCGGCCTGGGAAAAGAACTGGGGTTTCGTGCCCATGACTGAAGAGGAAATGGACCTGGCCACGAAAAAATTGAAACCCTTTGCCGAGCCGGATCTGGTCCTCTTCGCCGAGATCGATCAGAAGCCGGTCGGACTTTCGGTCACGGTGCCGGACATCAACCAGATATTGATCAAATTGAACGGCAAACTCGGGCCGATCGAGATGCTGAAGTTCATGTATTATAAAAACAAGGTCACGGGCGTGCGGTCCCTGATCGGCGGCGTGAAAAAGGAATACCGCGAATCGGGCATCATCGCGGCCATCTATCATGAATCCGAGATGGCGAACCTCAGGCTCGGCTACGAGTGGTGCGAGCTGGGCTGGAACCTGGAGGACAACGACCTGATCAACAAATTCGACGAAGCCATCGGCGGTCGGATTTATAAGAAGTATCGGTTTTACCAGAAAGATATTTAAATATCGTCTGACGGTTGCGGTTGCGAAAGGCGATTCGTCCCGCGTTTTAGAATGGTGGTTACGTCTATCGATAACGACCAACGAAACCGAAATGCATTTCGTAACCGCCAACGATTGACTTGACCCCTTTTCTTTTTTCAATACTATTACTCATGAATATATTAAAACCCCTTCGGCTGGGAAGCCTCTCCCACATTGATTAAATAATTATGATAATAAGGTTTATCCCCATAACGGGGATTGCTGCATTAAAATGATTCTGAGGTTCATCGGCGCGTGCCAGACGGTAACCGGCTCCCAGTACCTGGTCGAGCATGACGGCCAAAAGGTTCTGCTCGAGTGCGGCCTGTACCAGGGCCATCGCGCCGAAGCCGAACGGATCAACCGCACCTTCGCGTTCAAACCCCGGGACATATGCGCGGTAGTTCTATCCCACGCCCACCTCGACCATTCGGGCAACCTGCCCCGTCTGGCCAAAAACGGTTTTACCGGACCGGTTTTTTGCACGGCGGCGACCCGGGACGTGACGCGCTACCTGCTGCTGGACGCGGCCCACATCCAGGAAGCCGATATTGGGTACCTGAATAAAAAATTGGCCCTGACCAATCAGCCGCTGAAGAGCCCGCTCTACACGGTCGCCGACGCGGAAGCGGTCTTAAAGCAATTCGTCGGGCATTCTTACGGTCTTGTGTTTGAACCGGTAAAAGGTTTGAAGGTAACGTTCTTCGACGCGGGCCACATCCTCGGTTCGGCCGTGGTCCTTATCGAAGCGGCCAGCCGGAAAATCCTGTTTTCCGGCGACCTGGGCCGAAATAATATGCCGATCATCAAAGACCCGGTCGTCGTGCGGGGTCCCCATTACATTATGCTCGAGTCGACCTACGGCAACCGCATCCACCCGGCGACGGCGGGCGTGAGCGCGGACCTGCAAAAAATCATCCAGACCGCGATCGACGAACGGGGACGGGTCATCATTCCCGCCTTCGCGGTCGAGCGGACCCAGGTCCTGATCAAGATTCTCAAAGAACTGTACGACCAAGGATCTCTGCGCGACGTGCCGGTCTACGTCGACAGCCCGCTCGCGACCAACGTCACCGAGGTTTTCAAGAAACACCCGGAATGTTTTGACGCGGAAACCCTCAAAATCTTCGAAACCGGCGACCCCTTCAATTTTCCGAGCCTGCGTTATGTCCGCGACCAGGAGGAATCCAAGAGCCTGAACGACCGGACCGGACCGATGATCATCATCGCCGGTTCGGGCATGTGCGAGGGCGGCCGGGTCCTCCATCACCTGATCCACTCCCTGGACCGGGAAAACACCCAGGTCGTCCTGACCGGGTTCCAGGCGCCGGGCACCCTGGGCCGCAAGCTGCAGGACGGGGAGAAAAAAGTTCCGATCTACAACGATATTTACAATGTCCGGGCGCGCGTCCACTTCATCGACGCGCTGTCCGCGCACGCCGACGGCAACGACCTGTTCAATTATGTTAAGGCCTGCCAGGATAACAACCTGAAGAAAGTGTTTCTGGTTCACGGCGATCTCGAAGAAGCCGTGCCGCTCCAGGAACGCCTGTCCAGGCTGGGCGTGAAAGTGGAAATTCCGGAAAGCATGACGCAGGTGGAGATATAGGGAGACAGTCCCTTGCTAAGATTAATACGGCGTCGGATAAATCCGACCGCTACCGGTTAACCAAAACGCAGCGGTGCGATTCATCGCACGCTGTTTCCGTAAGAGGGGGGTGACCTTGACATACCGTAGAAATCATTTTATAATATAAAATGAACAGAACTTTGGCCCTGGTCCTGGCCGCCGGCCAGGTCGACGAACTCCTCACCCTGACCGAACGCCGGCCTAAATCCGCGGTTCCGGTTTTCGGAATTTACCGGGCAATTGATTTTGTCCTCAGCAACTTGATGCATTCCGGGATCACAAATGTCGGCGTCCTTTCCCAGTTCCGACCGTATTCGTTGTTGCGTCATATCGGCAGCGGAGAACACTGGGATTTTATCGGCCGTTCTCGCACCCTCAATGTCCTGCCGCCTTATCGAGGCCAAAAGGAATCCGACTGGTATAAAGGCACGGCCGATGCCATTTATCAAAATATCTCGTATATCGAATCGTTCAATCCGGATAATGTCTTGATTTGTTCAGCCGACCATATTTATCACATGGATTATCGGCCATTAATAAAATCTCACATGGAGAATAAAGCCGAAGTAACGGCCTGCTTTACCAAAGTTATATCTAAATCAAGACGATTTGGATATGGGGTCATCGAAAAAAACCATAAAGTTACGGAATATATTGAAAAACCTGAAAAACCGCCAACTAATCTGGCTTCAATGACGGTATATCTATTTAAAACATCTACTCTTATCGATCTTTTAAAGACCAATGCCAAAGAAAATTCCCATGAATTCGGCCGGGATTTATTACCTGTATTAGTCAAGAATAAAACCCTTTATGGTTATAAGTTCCGGGATCCCTGGTACTATGCCCGTACGGTTAAATCATATTATAACGCGCATATGGCCTTGCTGGGCAGAAAATTCGATCTTGGTTCATGGCAGGTTCGAACGAACCTGATTGAGCGCAATGAAAAAGGCGACCGGGTTCCGACCCGAATCACTGGCGATGTGAGCAATTCGGTCGTCAGCGAGGGTTGCGTGATCAATGGTCAGGTCATGAATTCCGTGCTTTCTCCGGGAGTGATCGTGGAAAAAGGGGCAATTGTTCAGGATTCAATAATTTTCCACGATTCATTCATCCAATCTGACGCCTTTATCAAACAGGCAATCTGCGATAAGGATGTGTTTATCGGAGAAAATGTCGAAATCGGCCGGGTCGGTTCCAACGTAATATCAAAAGAATACGGCGAACTGCTCGAGGATGGGTTCACCCTGATCGGGAAAAACATTAAAATCCCCGCTCGAACCCGGATTGGCGCCAACAGCGTGATCTTTTCCACGGCCCGATCCATTGCCGATGAAATTCCACCGGGAAGCACTTTAAAATGAAAAAGAATATTATCGCCATGCTGCTTGCCGGCGGGGTTGGTTCCCGTCTGAACATTCTGGCCCGGAAGCGAGCCAAACCGGCGATCCCGTTCGGCGGCATTTATCGGATCATAGATTTCACCCTGAGCAATATCGCGAATTCGGGCATTGAAGTCGTGGGCGTTCTCACCCAGTACAAACCTCAGTCCCTGATGGAACACCTGGAAGACGGACGGCCCTGGGATCTATATGGCCGGACCCGAAATGTGGAAGTTCTGCCGCCCAAGACCGGCGAAGAAATTTCGGATTGGTATCGGGGCACGTCCGACGCGGTCTATCAGAATTTTGGCTTCATCGAAGACTACTTACCCGAGCAGGTCCTGATCGTATCCGGCGATCATATTTATAATATGAACTACCAGCAGCTGCGCGAATTCCACCAGGCGCACCGCGCGGATGCGACCGTCTGTTTAGTCCGGGTTCCGGAAGACGAAACCCGGCATTTCGGCATCGCGATCACGGCGCCTGACGGACGAATCGCGGACTGGGAGGAAAAACCATCCCAGCCCAAATCCAACCTGGCGTCCATGGGCGTCTACCTGTTCAACCGGGAAATTCTGGCCTGGGCCTTGGCGCTCGCGGCCAAGAAAGGCGGATATGATTTTGCCAAGGACGTGATACCCATCATCCTCAAGCAAAAACGGATTTTTGGCTACGAGTTCAACGGCTACTGGCGTGACGTCGGAACGCTTGACGCCTACTGGAACGCGAACATGGACCTGATCCGGACCGGTTCCGGTCTCGATATCGAGAACTGGCATGTCAAAACCAATATGGCTGACCGGGGCGAGATCGGCGACCGGCCGTCGACATATTTCAGCCGGGTGGCCAGGGTTCGGAATTCCCTGATCAGCCGGGGCTGTATCATCGAAGGATCCGTAGAAAATTCGATTCTATCGCCGGGGGTAAGGGTCGGCAAGAAAACCTTGATCCGTGATTCTATTATTTTTCATGACACATCGATCTCGGACCAGGTCCGGCTTAACCGGGTGATTATTGACAAGGATGCCGTGATCGCGGAAGGCGCGCAGATCGGCGTCGGCGAATCCTTGCCCAATGAAACCTACCCCGGCCATCTGTCCACGGGCTTAACCATCATCGGCAAGACGGTTCGGATTCCTCCCCGCTGCCGGATCGGGACCAATACAATTATCAAGCCCAACACGGATCTGGCGCGGAAAAAACTGCGCGATATCCCGCCCGGAACGACAGTTTAAAACAAAAGTTATCGTTGGTGGTTGCGAAAGACGATTCGGTTTCGTTTCTCGGTTTCGTTTGGCGTAACCGAATATCAATGACGCCGGACGTTACGCATTTCGTAACCGCAACCGTATTACGACAACTGTTTACAAATACCCCCTTGACATTCATCCCGTTTTCATATATAATATAGAGCCTTTATTATTGTTCTTGACAAAATCCACTTTTTATATATAATAATGGTCTGGAGTTTTCCGTTCTTTGAAAACTTATTTTTTACCCAATTGTCCAGGGTATTGAGTCTAAGTCAAACCTGTTGTTCCATTTGGAGAGTTTGATCCTGGCTCAGGACTAACGCTGGCGGCGTGTCTTAGACATGTAAGTCGAACGGGTCTCTATCCTGTAGCAATACAGGGTAGAGCTAGTGGCGAACGGGTGAGTAATACAAAAGCAACCTACCTCAGAGTGGGGTATAATCCCGCGAAAGCGGGACTAATTCCCCATATTCTCTTAGGACGTCGGTCCTTTGAGGAAAGGCTTCGGTCGCTCTGAGTTGGACTTTTGGCCCATCAGCTTGTTGGTGAGGTAACGGCCCACCAAGGCTATGACGGGTAGGGGGTGTGAGAGCACGTCCCCCCACATGGGAACTGCGACACGGTCCCAACTCCTACGGGAGGCAGCAGTCTAGAAATTTGCGCAATGGGCGAAAGCCTGACGCAGCGACGCCGCGTGAGGGATGAAGTCCTTCGGGATGTAAACCTCTGTTGAGGGGGACGATTATGACGGTACCCCTCGAGGAAGCCTCGGCTAACTCCGTGCCAGCAGCCGCGGTAATACGGAGGAGGCAAGCGTTGTCCGGAATCACTGGGTGTAAAGGGTGTGTAGGTGGCCTGATGGGTCAGGTGTGAAATCTGGTTGCTTAACAACCAAACTGCATCTGAAACTATTGGGCTTGAGGGCATGAGGGGAGAGTGGAACTCGCGGTGTAGCGGTAGAATGCGTGGATATCGCGAGGAATGCCGATGGCGAAGGCGGCTCTCTGGTATGCTCTCCGTATGGAGAATCGGTCAATGATGTCTTCGGATTGAGTTGACTGATCCTGACACTGAAACACGAAAGCTGGGGGAGCAAACGGGATTAGATACCCCGGTAGTCCCAGCCCTAAACGATGTACACTTGGCATATGCGCTAAGCGTATGTGCCGTAGGTAACCTGTTAAGTGTACCACCTGGGGACTACGATCGCAAGGTTGAAACTCAAAGGAATTGACGGGGACCCGCACAAGCGGTGGAGTATGTGGTTTAATTCGAGGCAACGCGAAGAACCTTACCTGGGCTTGACATGCCAATAGTACCGAGTCGAAAGGCAAGGGATCCCACCTCGGTGGGAAGTTGGCACAGGTGCTGCATGGCTGTCGTCAGCTCGTGCCGTGAGGTGTTAGGTTAAGTCCTGCAACGAGCGCAACCCCTGCCCTTAGTTGCCATTTTGCCGCAAGGTGAAGGCACTCTAGGGGGACTGCCGCAGACAATGCGGAGGAAGGTGGGGATGACGTCAAGTCCTCATGGCCTTTATGTCCAGGGCTACACACGTACTACAGTGCCTATTACAATGGGCAGCGATATCGTAAGATGGAGCAAATCCCAGCAAAGATAGGCATGGTTCGGATTGAGGGCTGCAATTCGCCCTCATGAAGGAGGAATCGCTAGTAATCGCAGATCAGCATGCTGCGGTGAATACGTTCTCGGGTCTTGTACACACCGCCCGTCAAGCCATGGAAGCCCGTAATACCTGAAGTCCCTTCTTGTAAGGGCCCAAGGTAGGACTGGTGACTGGGGCTAAGTCGTAACAAGGTAGCCGTACGGGAACGTGCGGCTGGATCACCTCCTTTCAAAGAGATACGAGGCTCATACCCTGGACTTTTTATTTATATGCTCTTCCCCTAAGAAATCCCCCTTTTTTCAAAGGGGGATTGGAGGGGGATTTTAATACCATTTCACTTCCAGCCTTTCCGTCCCTTTTTATAAGGCACATCAGGCGTTCAACGCGGCGGAAAGGTGGGGGTGATTTTTTTATGCCCGGTCGTAGCCAATAACGACCAAAAAAGGATTTCGTCCATTCTTGATTTTTGATCAAATTAAAATATAATTAACCCGTGAAGCAAAATTTAAAAATGTACGCCTCGCTCGCCAAGTGGTGGCCAGTCCTTTCGTCCCCGGATAATTACAAGGAGGAAGCGGCCTTCTTCACCGCGATCATGAAAGCCAATTGCCGGCCGTGCAAGAATGTCCTGGAACTCGGTTCGGGCGGCGGGCATAACGCGTCCCATTTGAAAAAGCATTTTCATATGACGCTGGTGGACATCGCCCCGGGCATGCTCCGGGTCAGCCGGAAACTGAATCCTGAATGCCGGCACGTGCTGGGCGACATGAGGACGGTCCGACTGGGCCAGACCTTTGACGCGGTTTTCATCCACGACGCGGTCATGTACATGACGTCTCCCCGTGATCTGACGCGGCTTTTCCGCACCGCTCACGTCCACCTGCGCAAAGACGGCTGCGTGCTCGTCGTGCCGGATCATTTCAAGGAAACATATAAACCCGTGACGGGCTCCGGCGGCCATGACCGGGGAACGAAAAGCATGCGTTACCTGGAATGGAATTTTGACCCCGACACCAAAGACAATACCCACGAATGCCATTTCGCGTATCTGCTAAAAGATCGGCGCGGTCGGATGCGGATCGAATACGATCGTCACATTATGGGTCTTTTCCCAAAAGCCGTCTGGCTGAAGTTGTTGAGGGACGCCGGGTTTAGGGTAAAGATCGTGCCCATCGCCCACACCGAACTCGAACCCGGGACCTACCAAGCGCTCGTGGCCGTAAAAAAATAAACTTCCTTTTTTGCCTTATTTAGCCAATTGGCTAAATAAGAAACCGGCGTTTAAGACCTTGACTTATTTCTGTCCTTACGTACAATTCATTTCCTTATGCATCCCCTGATCGATCCGGAAAAACAGAAGATCGCCCGCCGATACAAGAACGATCACATGAAGGTCGGCATCGCTTCGTACGTCGTTTCCGGGATCCTGCTTATCGCGCTGCTATATTTCAAGCTCTCCCCCTGGTTCGGCGGCGTGCTCGAGTCGTTCACCGGCTCGCGGTTCCTGGTCGCGCTGATCTATTTCGCGGCGGTTTTCATCGTCTACACGAAAATCAACTTTCCTTTTAGCTACTTGAGCGGTTTCCGGATCGAGCATAAATATAATTTCTCGACCCAGAATTTCCGGGCCTGGCTCGCGGACGAAATTAAATCGTTCCTGGTTGGCATCATTCTGGGCCTCATCGTCTTCGAGATCCTTTACGCGGTCACTTTATATGCACCATCAATGTGGTGGCTTTGGTTATCGTTGATCATGATCGGGATCAGCGTTATACTCACCAATCTGTTTCCGGTCCTGATCCTCCCCCTGTTTTACAAAACCGCACCGCTCGACAACGAAGCCCTAAAAAACCGGATCGCCGACGCCTGCCGGCGGGCCGGGATCAACCTCCAGGGCGTTTACAGTATCAACTTGAGCAGTAAGTCGACCAAGGCAAACGCGATGGTTGTCGGATTGGGGAACACGAAAAAAATCCTGCTCGGGGATACGCTTTTGACTGATTATACGGAAGACGAAATTATTTCCGTTCTCTGCCACGAGATCACCCATTACCGGGAACGACATATCTGGCGCCTGATCTTCTGGCAATCGCTCGTCACGCTCGGATCGTTCTTTGTCTTTTCCCGAATCGCGCCTCCGGTCTTTCGCGCGCTCGGTTTCGCGGCCGTTTCCGAGATTGGCGCCTTTCCCCTGTTCGCGATCATCTTCGGTGGCCTGTCCTTGGTCACCACGCCGCTCACGGCGGCCATCTCGCGTCACTACGAGCGCCGGGCCGACCGCGGCGCGCTGGAATTTACCGGGGATCCCGGCTCTTTTATCAGCCTGATCGCGAAATTATGCAACCGCGACCTGGCGATCGTGTATCCCAATAAATTAGTCGAGTGGTACAAATACACTCACCCTTCGCCCGGTAAGCGCATCCATTTCGCGGAGATCTGGAAAAAGTAAATTTTTACCCCATTTTTTAATACCTAATTAGTTATTATGCCAATTGGCAGTATAACTAATTTACTCTTGACATACCGCAAACCGTGGATAGAATATCGTCATTCGAAGAAAAGTCCCGGAACGTCTTTACCGCGGGTCGCGGATCTGCCGGGTCCTGGGCAATCCCACCGCCTACGAAATTCTCAAGCTCCTCGGCCGCGGCAAACGCCAGCCGACTGAACTCGCGGACATGATGAACCTCTCCAAACCCACGGTCAGCGTCTGCCTGCGCACGCTCCGCAACCTTGACCTGATCCGGTACGACAACTTGCGTCAGGGAAAATTCTATTATATCAAAGAACCGTCGATCCTGGATATTTTGGAGCGGATAGAAGCGCTCGTCAACAAAATCCAAAAAGCGAATTACTGATCACCGTTGGTTTATACCTAAGAACAATTTTTTTCACGGATTTGATGAATTCTGTTAGAGAACTCCGTCCTCTAACGGTCTTACGCGAAGGCGGTACTAAACCACTGTCTACTTTATTCGAAAATAACCACCGATTTAAATCGGGTTCCGGCAACAAATAAAAAGCGGGTGGTTTTAACCACCCGCTTTCATGATGTTTGGGTAAATTTAAATATTGAACACGACTTCCGGCGGATTTTTCAAGGTCGCCAGAACCGAACAGTATTGGCCCCGGGACAGTTCGAACGCGCGCAAAAGATCATCGCGCTTAAAATCGCCTACGCATTTGAAGCTGTAGGTTATTTTAGTGAACCGCTTCGGGTGTTTTTCCGCCTGCACGCCGTTGAGCTCCATTTCGAACCGGGTGAACTTCCCGCCCTTTTTCTGGACGATCGAGACGATATCCATGGCCATGCAACCGGCGAGTGCGATCAACAGTAGCCTAAGTGGAATTATTCCTTCGTCAAAACCGCCTTTTATTTTCTCCGTGTCGACGATGATTTTGTGACCGGATTCGTCCTGGCCAAAGAACTGCAGACCTTTATTCAATGTCAGGAATATTTTCATGCCGGTCTCCCCCGTTTCATTCCTTGAGCAGAGAATCGACCAACGTTTCAAAGATCGGCACCAGATCGGGTGAATAACCGACTTGCGTCTTGCGTACTTTACCCTTCTTATCGATAAACAGGGTTTTGGGTATTCCCTGAACTTCATAAGCTTTGAATATTTCGTTGGTTCCCAGAAGGATCGGATAGCTCATTTGATATTCGTCGCGGAATCCGGACAGAACGCCTTTGTCTTCCAGGCTGATGCCGAGAATTACTAACCCGCGGTCTTTATTCTTGTTGTATAGAGTAACCAGATGCGGAATTTCATTGCGACACGGCGGGCACCAGGTCGCCCAAAAATCGACGATCACTACGGACCCCTTGAGATCGGCCAGCTTGTACAAATCGCCATCAAGGGAAGTCAGCTCAATCGACGGTGGTCCGGATTTATTGCCCGCCTTGGGTCCGCAGCCCAGAATAACCGCGGTCAGAATTAAAAACAGCGTTAGATATTTTTTATTCATTGTGATCTCCCCCTTTTTTTGCGTCCTTGGTTTTTGGCCGTGGACAGTATTGTTTCAGCTTCTTCGTTAAATAATTATACGTAACCGCACCCGGTATCCGCTCCCTTTCTTCTCCCGCCTTAAAAATGACCAGGGTTGGGATATTTTGTACGTCATATTCGTTAGCCGTCTTCATTTCATTGTCAACATTGACTTTTCCTATCCAGAGGTGCGCCGAGTATTTATTGTCGATCATTTCCAATGTTTTTGACAATTCCATGCAGGAAGGGCTCCATATCGCCCAGAAGACCACCAAACAAGGCTTGGATGATTTTTCGACCATCTGATGAAAATCGCTGTCGGTCAGTTCCCGGATCATCCGCCCTTCTCCTTATATTAAATCGCCAATGTTTCACGTGAAACATCAAGTATATAACCGTAATTGTGTTTCACGTGAAACATTGTTAAAATGACTGATAAAAGCCGAATTTAATCGACCGGTTAAGCTGCATGCCCGGGAAGTTTTCCAATAGGTCTCTTAGCGCGAACTGGAAAAACACGTCCTCGTAGAAGATATAGTTGAACCCGATGTTCAAATACCCTTTGTTTTCATCCATGTCGTCATTAAAATTCGGGGAATACTCGACCATCACCTGGGTAGAAACACCAAATTGGAACTTCAAACCGGCAAACATATCAAATCGACCATTACTTTCAAAGCAATAATTCAAGCCTAAATTCGACGAAATGCTTAATCCGGGATATTCGAAAATCTTGCCGACCTGAGAATAAATACCTTTGGACATAATAAGGTATCGATGATCATACGGCCCATACCCTTGATTATCAAACCCGATTATAACCGCGGGGAAATAATCCGATTGTTCAACCGCCATCAGACGCGCTTGAATCCCAGGTTGAGTATAAAAATCGGGATTTCCGGAACCAATAAGATTTGAAGCGCCATAGCTCAACCCCAATGATAATCGGTTAAATAATCCAAGATGGGCATTAGCGAGAATCTCACCGGTGGGGCCGAATCTTAACTGCATTCCATATACCCCATGTCCCGGGACATACAGATCCGGCTGGTCAACCAGATAGATATTGGCAAGAAAGAGAATCATGATCATTTTATCTCCTTTTATCTCTATAGTACGGCGTTTTTGGTTTATTATTACGAATATCATCGATTTTCGCAATTATTTTTACGGAGTTTTCACCAAGCATATCCCGGATTTGTTTAAAAACTCCCGGATCCGGATTAATTTTTAATGACCGAGAACGGATATTCCGGCATTCATTACCATTACCGACTTTAAACCACACTTCACATTCACCCTGGTTATTATTAATTAACTCGCGCAGCATTTCCAGTTTTTCCACGGAATTGTTATTGCGGTAATCAATAAGCACTTTCTTGATATAGTTACGGGCTTGGGAAAAAGGAATTACCTGGTCGGCGGTAATATTCCTTCTTTCATCCTCACCCGATAGCCTTCCCCGGATTATAACCGGATTATCGATCTTTAAATGAGATGAAAACCGGTCAAAAGGCTCGGAAAATACAAAAATATCAATGGTACCGTCAAAATCTTCAATGCTTACGATCGCATAGTTCCGCCCTTTTTTGTCTTTTTTTATCTTTTTATCACTGACAATCCCGCCGATCGAGACCATGGCTTCTTCTTCAATGCTGAACAGTTGATTGATCGGAGTTAACCCTAAAAATTTGTACTCGTTCTGATATTTTTCCAGCGGGTGTTCGGAAAAATAGAAGCCAAACGCCTCCTTCTGGAGCGCAGTTTTATCGATCTCCAGGTTATTTTTGTCCGGCGGGGCAGAGTTTGTCTCAACCGCGCCAAAAAGCGATTCCTGTTTTCCGTTAGGTTCCTTTTCCTTCATAAAGTTGAGCAGCTTGCCGATATCCGGTTCCAGATCGTGGAGCGCGCCGGATTTTACCAAAGCTTCCATGGATTTTTTATTTAAGCTTTTCATGCGCGACTGAAAATCAAAGAACGATTTAAAAACTGCCCGCTGTCGTTCTTTAATAACGGTTTCGACGACCTGTCGGCCAATGTTTTTCAACGCGCCCAGGCCATACCGGATATTGCCGTTCTCCTTGGAAAAATCGTTTTCGCTTTTATTGATGTCGGGCGGCAGGATCTCGATATTCATGCGGCGCGCCTCCTTGATCAGAACCCAGAGCCGATCCGTATTGCTGGTCTCGCTGTTTAACGAAGCGAGCATGAAATCCTGGGGATAATGGCATTTGAGAAAAGCCGTCTCGTATGCCAGGACCGCGTACGCGGCAGCATGGGACTTGTTGAATCCATAACCGGCAAAAGGCGCTATGCTTTTGAATATTTCTTCGGCGAGGTCTTTGGCAATATTATTTTTTACCGCGCCCGCGATGAATTTTTCCCGGTTCTGATCCATCAATTCCGGAATCTTTTTCGCCATGGCCCGTCGCAAATTATCCGCTTCGGCGAGCGTGAACCCGGCGAGACGGGCCGCGATCTGCATGACTTGCTCCTGATAAAGAATTATGCCGTAGGTTTCCTTGAGAATTTTTTCGAGAACCGGGTGGAGGTAGGTGATTTTTTCGGGTCGGGTTTTATTCTCGATGATCTTCTGCGGGTTAATATTACCCATCGGTCCGGGACGGTAGAGAGCGATAATCGCGATCAATTCTTCGAACCGTTCCGGTTTGACTCCTTTAAGCAATTCCTGCATTCCCTGGCTTTCCAATTGGAAAATCCCGATCGTTTCGCCCCGTTTGAGCATTTCATAGGTGGCTTTATCTTCATGTAAAATATCTTCCCGCCTTTTTGTGATCGCTTTTAAGGTTTTATCAACTACGGTCAGGGTCCGCAATCCCAGGATATCCATTTTTAAAATACCGATTTCCTCAAGGTGATCTTTTGTGAATTGAGTCGAAATATCATCGCTTTCTGGACTTTTAAACAATGGTATGTATTCTTCCAGCTCACGCGGTGTAATCACAATTCCCGCGGCGTGCGTCGATGGATGACGGGCTAATCCTTCCAGTTTTCGGGCAATTGAGAACAGTTCCTTGTAATCTTCCCGGGACTCGATCAGGATTTTAAGCTCTTTTACCTCTCCGACCGCTTCATCGATACTGTCATGCAGGGGAATCAGCTTGGCGATACGGTCGATATCGTTGTAGGGGATGCCCATGACTCGACCCACGTCGCGGACTACGGCCCGCGCCTGCATGGTTCCAAAGGTTATCACTTTCGTAACGTTCTTCTCGCCGAATCGCTGCTTGATGAAGGTAATTACCTCGTCCCGACGCGTATCGCCGAAGTCGACGTCTACGTCCGGCAGGCTGACCCGCTCCGGATTGAGGAAGCGCTCAAAGATCAAATTATATTTTAGGGGATCCACGTCCGTAATGCCCAGGGCGTAAAGAACCAGACTGCCTACCGCCGAGCCGCGACCCGGACCAACCGGGATATCCTGGCCGCGCGCGAAATGGATGATGTCCCGGACAATAAGAAAGTAGCCGGAAAGACCCATCTTTTTGATTATGCCCAGCTCGTAATTGAGTCGTTCTTCGATGCCGGGCGTGACGTGGCTAAACCGGTGACCGATTCCCTCGAACGTTAAATATTTTAAATATTCAAAATCCGTTTCGAAACCCTCGGGCCGGGGGAAGATCGGCAGTTTAACGTCGCGGCCCGATGTATCGAGTGACAGGTTGCACCGTTCGCTGACTAATTGAGTGTTGGAGATCGCTTCGGGCAGATCCTCGAAGATCTTCTTCATTTCATCCGGCGGACGGAAATAGGTGAGGGTGCTTTCGAACTTCAGGCGTTCCTTATCGGTCAGCACCTTTTTCGTGCCGATGCAGAGCAGAATATCGTGGGCTTTATAGTCATCCGGTGCGAAGAAATGACAGTCGTTGGTCGCCACATACGGAACATCGAATTCATTGCTCAGCTTGAGCAGTTCCGCGTTTACCTTATCCTCGTGCTTCAAGCCCAGCCGCATTATTTCCAGATAAAAATTATCCCGACCGAGAATCGCCTGATAATCGGCTAAAGCCTGCCTAGCGCCATTTACGTCACCCATACCCAACCGGTAGGGTATTTCGCCTTTAAAACATCCGGAAAGGCCGATCAGCCCTTCATGGTGCCGGGCGAGCAGCTCCTTATCGATCCGCGGTTTGTAGTAAAAACCCTCGAGGTACGCCGCGGACGAAAGCCGGATCAGGTTACGGTAACCGGTCTCGTTTTCACACAGCAGGGTCAGGTGAAAGGAGGATTCGGGGACCTTGATGTCGCGACCCTGGTCAAAGCGGGATTTGGGCGCAATATAGGTCTCGATGCCGATGATCGGCTTAACCCCGTGCTTCCGGGCCGCCTTGTAAAACTCGATGGCGCCAAAGAGATTGCCGTGGTCGGTAATCGCGAGCGCGGGCATTTTATACCGGGCGGCCAGCTCGGCCAGCCGGTCGATTTTCATGGCGCCGTCCAGCAGGGAATATTCGGTATGGTTGTGCAGATGGACGAAAGACATTACGGGTTTTCCGGAATCTTGATATTGTCCAACGGCAGGCTTAAGGGATTAGCGCAGTAAATTTCCTTGCAGCGGGGGCAGAGGACGAAATCGAACTCTTTAAACACTTCTTCTTCCAGCAGGTCTTCGGGATAAGCCTTTATCTTGTCGAACTCTTTTTCGAGATCGATACGCTGGTCCTTGATTTTAATGATTCCGTCGAAATCGGCGTAGACTTTTATGGTCAAGCGGTAGAACAGTTCGCCCGGCTGTAAATTCTTGTTACAGCGTTCGCAAATTTGGGATCGCATAGGTTGTCATTCGGCTTATCCCAAATTCATGAGCACGCGCTTACAGACTTCTTTGAGGGTTTCAAAAACACCGATACCCTGGCTGGCGACCGACTCAAAGAAAGGAAATTTGTTTTGCGGGTTGAGGACTTTCTGGAGTTCCTCCACCGAAGTGATGTTGGGCAGATCCCGTTTATTGTACTGGATGATCAGCGGCACCCGGTCGAGCGTCAGGTTGTATGTCTGCAGGTTGTCGTTCATGTTCTCGAAGGATTCGATGTTTTCGTCGTACCGCTCGATCTGTGAATCCGCCACAAATACAATGCCGTCGGAGCCTTTCAGAATCAGCTTCCGCGAGGCATTGTAAAATACCTGCCCCGGCACGGTATAGAGGTGAAACCGGGTTTTAAAACCCCGGATCGTGCCCAGGTCTACCGGCAAAAAGTCGAAAAAGAGCGTGCGATCCAGTTCGGTCGCCAAACTTATCAACTTGCCCTTAATCTCGGGGTTTAATTTCGTGTAGATGTACTTGATATTGGTCGTTTTACCGCCCAAACCGGGCCCGTAATAAACGATTTTGGAATTGATTTCGCGTGAGGCGTAATTGATTAAAGCCATATTTCAGGGTTGTCAGTCGCGCGGAATTTTAACTACACCCCGGCGACCATGGATCGAAAGCACGGGCGGCCGCGGCTTAAAAGCCAAAGAGTTTGTCAAGCTCTTCCTCGGCGGCCTTGGTAAAATCGATATCCAGGCCTTTCTTCGGCCCGGTTTGATTGTCCAATTTGTTAAAAATATCGGTGAAAATTTTCTCCAGTTCGCCGGCGGAGTTCTTTGCCTTGACCCGAACCAAACCCAGCGTCGTCCGCTGGTCGAAAATCACCGCCAGGATCACCCGGTTTGCGACCAAGCAGACATACAGGTTTTCCTTCTCGCCTTGATGAAAGAGCGTCGAAAACTCCTTTTCGCCAATCAGAGCGGCCAGCTGGCTGGTGGCGGCGAAATCGGCCGCGGACAGGGTCGCAAACGACGATACGTCGATTTTCGCGGTATCGCCCGCCGAGGTAATCAATTGACCCGCCTTATCGATAAGGAGTATGGTCCGGGCGTTTGTCCCCTGGAGGAGACGGTTTAGGATATCCGTAATTGCCCAAAAATCTTCTTCAAAGATATTTATGCCTTCGCGCATTGTAATAATTATAAATATAATTTACGAAAAGTCAAGGATTATACTCGCGGTCGGCTTATAGCCGGGGGCCCACGCCGGCGCAGATCTGCCCCAGGAATACCCGGTCCTCGTCGGAGAAGGGCCAGCTCGTGTGCGAATCGATATCCAACTCGCCGGCGATCTTGCCGTCCTTGAAAATGGGAACGACGAACTCGGCCTTGACGTGCACGCTGCAGCTTAAATAGTTTAACTCCTGGCTGATATCCTGGATCATGAATGGTTCTTTGCGTTCGGCGGCCTGGCCGCAGATGCCGCTGCCGAACGGGATCTTGACGTGGATGGTCGGCTCGCCGACGAACGGCCCGAGTTCGAGCATCCGAGTTGATTCTTCGCCCAGGTAAAAACCAACCCAGTTATAGTAGGGAATACGGTCCTGTAATAATTGACAGATTACCTGCATTTTCGGCTTTATTTTCCCCGGTCCCTCCAGGATCATGTTGATTTCTTCCATTAGTGAATCGAATACCTGTTTTTTATTTTCCATTTCCTCGCTCCTTTAACGCTTTGAACACCGGCCCTTATTTCTGGATCCCCAGCACACGGAACATGAAGGCATATTCGAAAGCGATTTCTTTTAAATACTCGAACCGGCCGGTCACGCCGGTGTGGCCGGCGGTCAGGTTGGTTTTCAGGATCAGCAGGTTCTGGTCCGTCTTCATTGCCCGCAGCTTCGCCGTCCACTTTGCCGGTTCCCAGTAACCGACCCGGGGATCGTAGAGTCCTGCGGTGACGAGAAGACTCGGATAAACCTGGGTTTTCACGTTTTCGTAGGGCGCGTAGGACTTGATATCGTCGTAATATTCGCGGATATTGGGGTTACCCCATTCCTCGTATTCGGTGACGGTCAGGGGGATCGTCGGGTCGAGCATGGTGTTCAGGACATCCACGAACGGCACGTCCGCGATCGCGGCCTTGAAAAGGTCGGGCCGCATGTTAACCACGCTGCCGATGAGCAGGCCCCCCGCGCTGCCGCCCTCGATGACCAGGCGGTCGGCCGCGGTATAATTCTCCCTTATCAGACACTCGGCGCAGGCGATAAAATCCGTGAACGTGTTCTTCTTGTTGAGCAGCTTGCCCTGCTCGTACCAGGTCCGGCCCATTTCGCCGCCGCCCCGGACCTGGGCCAGGGCGTAGACGAAACCGCGGTCGAGCAGGCTCAGCCGGTTGGACGAAAAATACGGGTCGCTGCTGCCGCCGTAGGCACCGTATCCGTCGAGCACAAGCGGGTTCTGGCTGTTCTTTTTCAGCCCCCGCTTATAGACCAGGGCCATCGGGATCCGGGTGCCGTCGTCCGCGACCGCGAAGACGCGTTTGGTTTGATAAAGATCCGGCTTATAACCGGTCACCTCGGTCCGTTTTTTCAATTCCCGGGTCCGGGTATTGAGGTCGTAATCGAACACGGACAGCGGCGTAACCAGTGACATGTAATTGATCCGTAGTTGGTCCGTGTTGAAATCCGGGTTGCGGGCCGGCCAGAAAGAATATACCGGCTCGGGGAATTCCGCGTGGTAAAATTCTCCGGTCCGAAGGTCGATGACCCGCAGCCGCGGCAGGCCCTGGTGCCGCTCGTAGACGGTCAGGTGATCGCGGAAGCAGTCAAACCCTTCCAGGTAGACCGAGTCCGACGCCGGGATCAGCTCCCGCCAGTGGTCGCGGCCGGGCTGCGTTACCGGCGCTTCGACGAGCCGGAAATTCTTAGCGTGGTCGTTAGTCAGGAAATAGAATTTATCCGCGTTATGCTCGATATAATACTCAACCTCGGCAACGCGGGAGAGGATGACCCGGAAACTGTCCCGCGGGTTGTCCGCGTCCAGGCAATAATATTCGGTCGCGGTTTTACTTTCCAGGTTCATCAGGAGAAACTTACGGCTCCGGGTTTTTCCGATCCCCAGGAAAAACCGCTCGTCGTTTTCTTGGTAGAGCATGTCGTCTTTCCGGTCCGGGGCGAAGAGGACATGCCGGTACAGCCGGTACGGCCTCTGCATCGCGTCGTACATGACGTAGAAAATGGTCCGGTTATCATTGGCCCACTGCATGTAACCATCGATGGCCGCGATTGTCTCGCGGTACAGCGAATCTGCGCTTAGGTCCTTGATGTAGAGGGTGTATTCCTCGGCGCCGGTGGTGTCGACCGCGTACGCCAGCAGGTCGTGCCGGGGGCTGATGCGGTACGCGCCGACCTCGAAATAGGACCGGCCCTCGGCCAATTTATTTTCGTCGATCAAAACTTCCTCGCGCGCCTTGAGGTCGCCTTTTTTCCGGCAGTATATCGAGTACTGCTTGCCTTGGACGGTTTTCGTGTAGTAATAGTAATCGTCGATCTTTTCCGGCACCGACATGTCCGTTTCCTTTATCCGGCGCCGCATTTCGTTGTAGAGCTTCGTCTGCAGCGCTTCCGTCGGCTTCATGACCTCAGCGGCATATTCGTTCTCCGCCTTCAGGTAATTAATAACTTCGGTGTCCGCCGCGTTCCGCAGCCAGAAATAATTGTCGACGCGGATATCGCCGAAGAGAGAATCGATCTTGGGAATTTTTTTGGCGACGGGCGGCGTTTGCGCGGTAAGGGGAAGGATAAGGAAAAATAAAACTAATACCCCCCTCACCCTGACCCTCTCCCACTCTCTCGACTTCGCTCGAGACGTATCGCAGGGTAGAGGGATTAATGGTTTATTTTTCTTCACCAAAAACTTCCTTCTTTATTTTTTTTGATACATCAAATTCTTATCGAGCCGCCAGTTCTGGTCGAAGAACCCGGCGCAGATGACGCCGGCCCAGCCGTAGTTCAGCGCGGACTTATCCCAGACGATGAAGTCGGGGAGACCGGCGCTCGAATAAAGCGTGGAGAAGAGTCCCGTGTATTTTTCCATGTCCTGGTTCGTCGCCGAATAGAGCAGAACGAACTTTTTTGGGTGGCGCGGATTGGGATAAATTTCCATCATGCAGAGACTATCAATGTTTATCTTTTCGCGGCCGACTATGATCCGCTTATCTTCCAGGTGAACCGGTAGCTGGCGATTGATGGCCTTGACATAGGCGTTGGTTTCATGGTTGCCGAAAAGTATCAGGTTATATCGGCGGGCCATATCATCGGTCACCTCGGTGTCCGGGACGACCTCGACATAGCCGTTGGCGCGCATCCACCAGGTGTAGGACTGGAGCCGCGCCTGGTGCAGGTTGCGCTCGGTCGAGAGCGAATCGCCTTTGGTGCCGTAGACGAGCAGGAAAGGGGAGAAGTACGCGCGTTTGATCGGCCCATACAGCTCCGGCGTCTTTCTCAGAGCGGATTGTTTTGGCTTACCGATCTTGAACTTATTGCCGTCTTTATAAAAAGAAATTTGTTCTCGGTTTAAATTTTTAAGCTGAATGTTTTGGCCATTTATTCTGATATTATCTATCAATGTTTTTTTATCGATTGAAAATTGTTTAATATTTTGGGCGGTTATGATAATTTGTTCTACTTTCGGTGGCCAGGTTTTCGTTAACGAATCAAAAAAATATGGGTCAATAAACCAGTGGCTGCCAGAATACGGCAGTATGATCGCTTTAATTTCCCCGTCTTGATATAAATTCTCAAGTTCATCGATCCTCAGCCAATAACACTGGTTAGAGTGCGCGAGGTCAGTGGTCTTGAAAACCACCTTTGCCGGATACGGATCGCGGATTTTCTGCCTTAAAAAATCCAGCATTTCTTTTTTATCGATGCAGTCCGTGCCCGGAGTAGAGTCAAAATTCCACCAGTGGCCCTGGCCCGGCACTTCATCGTAAATGTATTCGTAACCTAAGTCGTTTAGGTATTTGCTCATCAACCGTCCCTGGATCGGGGGGACGTTGTCGTCGGCGCCGCCGTGCAGGATATAAGCCGGCAGGTTCCGGGCATTTTCCAGAAAGAGCGGGGTCACGTCCTCGCGCATGACCAAGTCGCGAAATTTCAACTGTTCGGGACTGGCAAAAAGGTAACTCTTCTGCAGGAAGAACGGCGCGTAGAGCTGGATCGTGGTCCAGCCGGCCGAAGGCGCGATCGCGGCGAAGAGGTCCGGATGCGACAAACCGACGTGCCAGGTGCCGTGGCCGCCCATGGAATGGCCGACCAGGTAAACGCGGTTCTCGTCGATCGGGTAATTCTTTTTCACCTCGGTCAAAACTTCGAGCGCGTCGAGCCGGCCCCAGTCCTGCCAGTCAAATCCGTATCTCCGGCGGTTGGTCGGTGCGGCCACGAACGCCCAATCCTTCCGGGTGTACGCCGCGACCTGTCCCCGCGCCTCCACGCCGGCGCCGTGCAGGGTGAGGAGCAGGCTGTAAACGCTGTCCTTTTTAAAATCAGACGGCGGCAGGATCGAGTAATACTGGCACGAGCCGTCGATCCCGGAAATAAATGTCCGGGACCGAGCTTCATCAGGCTTTTTTATCTTGATCCAGCAGGTCTCCTGAGTTTCATAAATGTCGTTCCCCACTTTTAAATATATCGGTGTGCTGTCGGTCTCGGTAATCTCTTTTTTGAACCCAATCCGTAACGGGACTTTGCAGCAAGCGAGCGGGATCAGATTCGGACACATTACCCTCGCGGGATTGATGATTTCTCCGGTAACTTCGATTAAAATTCCATCCTGATGCTGTTCCGTGATATTCATGACCGGCACGCCGATCCAGGCCGAACCCGTATCGCCGACCACGAGATCGGGGAGAAGCACGTCCTCCTCCACGATCCGGAGCGGGTCCGGAGCGGGTAAAATTTTAAAATTTCCTGAGTGGTCTGCGTAACCGCTGAATTTCAACAGGATCCGGTTCACGCCATCCTTTAAAACCACCGGGATCAGAAAATAGCCGTCCCCGTACGCGTCTGCCGGATACGAGCGGCCGTTGAGCACGAAGGAAGAAATATCGGGCGTCCAAACTAGGGCCCGCCTTGCGCCCGGGCAATTAAACGAAGCCCAGGCATAACCCGCGTTCAGGATACCGACATTGCCGTAAATATCCTGCAGGGTATCCCAGGCAACGTTCTTGTATTCGATATTGATCCGGCCGCGGTCCGACTTTATTTTTTCCCACCGGATCAAGCCGCCCTGAACCAGAATACCAGGATAGGACGCACGCATATCCGGTTCATACTCCTCGGATTCGATCCGGTTGTCCGCGGCAATTACGCCCTCGCGCACGCCCACGGAAAAAGGACCGAGGCTGTACCATTCGGGGACCAATATCGTATCTTCGAGCGCGGGAATATTGGAGAGTGCCGATATTAATAATGAAAGGAAGAGCAACATAGGAATAGTAGTATAGGTCAGAATCACTCCCTGTCAATCCCCTGCTAATCTGTGTTTCAGCACTTGACTTAAGTCATATATTAGATAAATTATATAATAACAAGGAGGAGAAGATGCGGAAGCTAATTCTTATTTCGCTGATCCTTATTTCCTTTACCTTCGCGGCCGAAATGGGCCGTATCCAGGGAAAAGTTACCGACGCGACAACCAACGATCCGGTCCCCGGCGCCAACGTGGCCCTGGAAGGGACTGAAATGGGCGCCGCCGCGGACGAGAACGGAAACTTTTTGATACCGTTCGCGCCGGCCGGCACTTACCGGGTAACCGCGTCCTGCATGGGGTTCAACCCGATGACCCAGGACCTGGTCGTCGTGATCTCCAACCAGACCACCAATCTTAATTTCAAGCTCAGCACCACGATCTACCAGATCCAGCCGACCGTGATCCACGCGGAGCGGGCCGTGGTTATCCGGACCCAAACCCAGACCAGTCACACGACGACGGCCCATGACATCAGCAAGATGCCGATCTCGGCGATCAACCAGATCATCTCCCTGCAGGCGGGCGTTTCCCAGAGCGAGCTGGGCACGCACGTCCGGGGCGGTCGCAGCAACGAGATCGCCTATTTCGTCGACGGCGTTCTGACCAAGGCGCCCCACTACGGCGAACAGTCGGTTCAGGTCAATAAAGACGCGGTCGAGGAAGTCGGCGTAATCACCGGCGGCTTTGACGCGGAATACGGCGAAGCCCTTTCCGGCGTCATTAATATCGTCACCCGCGAGGGCGCGGAAAAAACGAGCGGCAACGTCCGTTACACCACCGACGAAATTTTTTCGAGCCGCAAGCTGAATTTCGGTTACAATCTTTATGAGTTCAATATTGGCGGTGGACTCCTCACCAAAACCCGTTTCCGTTATTTTCTATCCGGCGAGGCCTACCTGACTGACGATTATGAAGATGCGAAATACAAACTCTATTCGCCGCGCTTCGACTATAAGATCCAGGGCAAGCTGTCCTACCGGTTGCCCAACAACAAAGCCAAGCTGATCGTCTCGCAGTTCTACTCCCGCGAGCAGTTCATGCGCTTCGGCGACAACGGCGGCCTGAGTATGATGTTCAACCTCGACCGCCACGCGGGCGAAACCCGCAAGGGCTGGCTGACCACCCTGACCGGGAACTACCAGATCTCCCGTACCGACCTCATCGAATTGAAACTGGGCTATACCCGCAACACCCGGTTCGTCGCCACCCGCGACCTGGCGCTCGAGGAAGAGCGGGGCCGGAAGTGGTACGAGGATTATATTTACAAAGCCAACCATTTCCCCGCGATCCTTTTACGCGACATTCCCGACACGGTGAAGGAAAATTATCTCATCGATTCTTTATGCGACACGCTCATGTCTTATCACTACGAACAGTTCGACAGCTACAGCGCGGCGACCCTGCGCCGGAATCCGTTCGGCGCGACCAGTTTTTTCTATACCGTTGGCGATTACCGGCTCTGGCGTTACTTCTTCAATCGCGATCTCCAGGCCAACCTGACCCTGACCAACGCGCTCGGCAAAGTCCACGAATTGAAAACCGGCTTTAGCCTCTTTCAGGAAAATGTGGGTTGGTTCGACAACAACCTGCCCTGGACCAAGCTCCCGTTCTGGGATATGTATAATAAAAATCCGCTCAAGCTGGCCTTCTTCTTCCAGGACCGCATGGATTTCGAGGGGATTATCGCCCGACTCGGACTGCGTTTTGATTATTTCGATTCCAAGGCCGAGGGCCTTTTGCATCCGACCAACCCCCTGGACACGACGATGATCAAGGCGACGCCGAAATGGCGGGTCTCACCGCGACTCGGTTTCTCCCTGCCGATCACGGAAACCTCCAAGATGCGTTTTAATTACGGCTACTTCTTCCAGACGCCGACCGCCCACGACCTGTACCGCTCGACCACGCCCGAAGTCGTCTGGCTGCTCATGAAACGGGCCAATACGGTACTGGGCAACCCGAACCTGACCGTGTCCAAGACCATCGCCTACGAAATCGGTTACGAGAACCAGGTCTCGGACATCATCGCCTTCGGCTTTACCGCTTATTACAAAGACATCTACGACCTGATCCAGACGAAGAACTTCTTCGCCCTGCCCTATTCCTATTATAAAGTGGAAAACGTGGACTACGGCAACGTCAAGGGCATTGAATTCACCGTGAAAAAGCGGACGCAGAATTTCTGGTCCGCCGATCTTTCATATACCTTCCAGTTCGCCAAAGGCACGGCCTCCTCATCCTGGCAGGCTTATTACACGATCTACTACGCCGAGAACATCGACCCGATCTCGGGCCAGTACCGGCTGCCCCAGGGTGATTTCTGGCTCGATTTCGACGAACGCAATATCATCAACGCCACGCTGGGTTTTGAAATCCCCAAAGAATTCGGCGTCAAGGCGCTCGCCGGTTTTTTCAGCGACTTCATCGTTTCCTACCATTCGGGGTTCCCCTATACACCGACCGACCTGCGCGGCAATCCGCTCGGCGACCAGAATTCCGCGCGCATGCCGAGCTGGGTGAACATCGACGCCAATTTCACCAAGGTCATCTCGATCGCGGGCCTGAACCTGTCCCTCTTCGCCAACGTCTACAACCTCCTCAACTCCCAGCAGGTAACCTCGGTCTACTCAGCCACCGGCCGGCCGGACGACGACGGCAAAGACGTTACGATTTCGGTAAGCGATTTCGGCGACATTACGATCACCAGTGCCTACTACTCGCCGCAGGCGGATTACAACCACGACGGCTGTGCCAGTGACGTGGAGATGTACCAGGAGTATATAAAGGCGCGCGATTTCACGATCAATAATCCGTACAACTGGCGGCCGGGTTTCCGGGCGCGCGTCGGTTTCGGGCTTAGTTTTTAGGGCTGGAAATAGAAACTAACGGAATTTACGCAGGCGCTGCAAAAAGCGCCTAATCCGCCCCTTACTCCGCATTGGGGATATTCGTTGCTGCCGTACTGGTATTGATAGTTGAAAAAATTGCTGTCGTACGCGGCGACCCGCATCTGCAGGTTGCCTTCGGGAAGATACATTTCCGACGCCGGGAGCCGGAACAAGGTATCGGGAAGGAAATCCGGAAAACTCATATACGAAAAAAGTATGGTGTCGTTTTGATATAACCGGAATTCATAGGCTTTCCCGCCCGGAGATTTCCTGATGAGTATCGTATCGTCATAAAATACCGTATCCCCGGGTTGGGGAAAAATAACCGTGAAAGCCCCGGGCACGGTCGTTTCACCCCACAGCGTGTCGAACCCGTCCGCGGCCACCATGATTGCATAGGTATGCAGGGGTATGACCGGGTGGTTAAAACCCATAAAAATTATTCCCCACGATTGTCGTAAGGTATCGCAAAACGTATCGCCGGCCATGGTTGCGAACACGTTTTGCAGATCATAACCGGTCGTGTCATCCATCGCATAGGTCCGGTCAACGATCATTTGCTGCTCACCCAAGTCGCTTCTTATCACGCCGAAAACGTTGAGCTGGCTCTGGAAATCCGCGTCATGTGTTTTCGGACAGGCGACGAAGAACATGATAATAAATCCAAAAATCAAGCCCCGGGAACGTCTGCGATGTGACGATAAAGTTTTATTCTCCATGATCAGAACCGGATGTTGATGCCCAGGGACGGAATCGGTATGGGCAGGATGGAATAGCCGACCTTCCGGGGATAATTGGACCCGTAGTAACCCCATTCCCACTGGTAAAAGAGGATGTTCTTCTGCGCGTAGACGTTCATAACGTCGAGATACCAGGATCCCGGCAGGCCGAAGATCCGGATGGTCTTTTCCAGGTGTAAGTCGAGCCGGTGCGACAGGGGCAAGCGGTAAGCGTCGCGCGGCCCCTTTATGACGCGCCAGTCCGAACTGAAATAATCTTCGAAATTATCCTGCAGATCATAATAATAATAAGCATACCTTCCGATCGCGTCCGCGTAGGGTAGCCCCGAACCCAGATACCAGCGCAGGCTTAAGTTGGCGCCCCGGAAAAGGGGAACCGGCCGGGGGATAACCACGCCCGCGACGAGGTTCAGATTGTGGCGTCGGTCGTAACCGGGGTAATACTCCTCGTTGCCGACCCGGCGCCGCGTGAAACCGAGGGAGTAGCTGGCCCAGCCGAAGTAATCCTTCCAGTTTTTCTTGAGATATAAATCCAGGCCGGCGGCATACCCGTCGCCCGTGTCCAGACTTTCGGTCGGTTCGCTGAAGAACATGTTACCCTGCCGCGGGATGAGGAGGTTGTAATATTTTTTAAAATACGTTTCGATCGTGAACCGCGTGCCCTCGCCGATCCACTGCTCGACACCCGCGATCGCGTGGATGCTGTACGGCGGTTCATGGCTCTTGTCCAGGGGCCGCCAGAAATCGAAGATCGAAAAAAACGACTCCTGGTTGTTGATCGTGATCAAATACTGGCTGTATTTACCCACCGAAAAATTGAACGACGAATTGGGTTGGAAATGATACTTCACGCCCAAACGGGGATCGGCCCGGAAACGGTTGCCGGTGAAATAATGCATAATCCGCAGGCCGGGCATCAGGTAAAGGACGGGCGGGGAGAGCGCCCAGTTGTCCTGGATATAAGCGTCGATCAAATTGGACTTCAGGGCCGGCTGGTTATAATTTCCGGATTCGACCGTCCAGCGCTCGGCGACGAGGAGGTTTTCCGCCTGGAGGCCGAACTCCAGCGTATGCGCCGGGTTCAGGATGTAGGAAAAATCGGCTTTGGCCTGGTAGCTCCGTATCTCTTCGAAGAAATGCATGTTCTGGGTGCTGTCCGTGTTGTCGGTATACCGGAAATGGGTATAAAAGTTGCTCCAGACGCCGAGCATTTCGGCGTACAGCTTGGGGTTGAAAACGCGGCGCCAGCGCAAAGAAGCGCCGCGGTTGCCCCAGGTCAGTTCGATCTTGGTGTCGCCGGAGAAATCATCGGAAAAATTAATGACGTCGCTGCCGCCGAACCCGGTCAGGGTGAAGCGGTTCTGGGGACTGGGGTTGAAATTGACCTTGCCCACGCCGTCATAAAAATAGTAGGGCAGGCTTATGTCCTTATCGAAGATATGCGCGTAGGCCCAGATCAGCGCGTCAAAATAGGTCCGGCGTCCGGAGAGCAGGATCGATCCCTTGGGGATCGGGCCCTCGAACATGAGTTTGGATGTAACCAGGCCGACGCTGGCCTCGCCCGTGTATTTTTTTGAATTCCCTTCCTTGGTGGTCACATCCAGCACCGAGGACAGCCGGTCGCCGTATTTTACGGGAAAACCGCCGGCATACAGGCCGGCCTCGCTTACCGCGTCCGGGTTAAAGGTCGAAAAGAGCCCGAACAGGTGCGTGGTCGGATTGTAGACGATGATCCCGTCCAGCAACACCAGATTCTCGTCCGGACTGCCGCCGCGCACGTACATTTTATTGGAGAGATCGTGCATGGGCGTGACGCCCGGCATGAGCTGTATGGATTTTATCAGGTCCGGCTCGAAAAGCACGGGGACGGCTTTGATCTCCCGGCGCGACATCGTCGTGTGACTGACTTCCACCGTTCTTTCGAAACGCGTCCGCTCCGCGGTGGCGGTTACGCCTTTGATCTCAATCGTCGTCTGCCGCAGTTCGGCATTGACCGTGATCACCTGGTCCGGGATGATGACGATGTCCTTTATCGCCGGCGCGTAGCCGATGTAGGAAAAAACGAGCCGGTACGGGCCGGCCGGCAACGCGGTCAGGTAATAATAGCCTTTGTCGTTGCTGACCCCGCCCCGTTCCGTGTTTTCCAGGGAGATATTGCAATAACTCAGCTTCTCGCCGTTGCCGGCGTCGGTGACAAAGCCGTTAACCCCGCCGAGGTCGGACGCGGCAATCAACGTCCGTGTGATAAACAGTAAAAACAATAATGCCTTTTGGGAATTCAAAATGTTTTCGCTTACGTCTTTATACTTTCTGCAGGAACTTGCTTAAATATACTTTTTTCCGGCTCCGGAAAGCGTTAAAGACCTTGGTCCCCGTGGTCCCGGTGAATTCGCGCATCAGTTTCCACATGTATTTCGGGGCGTGGGCCTGGATCGTGTTCAACTTCTCGGTATGAACCATCTCCAGGGCGCGGATGACGTTCGGGGTTATATCCTCTTCTTTGATCAGGCGCAGACCGGATTTGCGGAAGATAAGGTCCGTCTCCCGGATGCCGCTCGACCAGCGCAGGTCGGCCCAGGAAAAAAACCCGCCCGGTTTCAGGACCCGGGCCACTTCGCGGATAAACTTTGGCACCGACCGGTAACAGTGGGACGACTCGACATTGATCACGACGTCGAAGGAATGATCCGGAAAGGGTATGGACTCGGCGTCGCCATATCGGAAGCGCAGGTTCGGCAGAGTATACAAACGGTTGCACAAATCCACCGCATTATGGGAGTAATCCATGCCGATGAGTTGCGAGGGCATTAAATACCGCGCCATGTAATAGCAACCCCCGCCCCGGCCGGAACCGACCTCCAAAACCTTCTTGTCTTTAAAGTCGGTGACCGACGCCACGTAATGGTAAAGCTGGATATAATAGCGGTCCACTTCGTCATCCTCGCGCAGGGTTAGCTTTAAATCGCCGTTGAGATCGGCATACCCGTAATTCATGAATGTCCAATCCTGCAGGTGGTATTTACCGGCCAGGTGTTGATACCAATATTTTATCACCAGGTGTTTTGTTTCGGGGAATAAAAAGATCAGAAATTCGGAAATCTGGGTTATCATAATAGTATTATCTCGCCTTTTTTAATAAGTATAATCATTTTTTTGGTAAAGTCAATCACAAATTCTGCGCCGAAGGCGAAAGCAGGGCCAGAAATACGCTGATCGGGACCGTAACGCGGTTGCGGGTTCGAGCGTATTCATCCGGTGTCAAGCGGATGCACAGGGGAACGCGGGAAATCTTTTTCGGGCTTTTTACCGCCGGTACGGCGGGATCCTTGATATCGAGTTCCCAGTATAAGCCGTCCACGCTTATTATGTTGCCCATTTCCTTGCCGGTTTTGTCGTAATAAAACCACAAAAAATCGCGGGTTAACCGGGAACCGGGTTTTTCAGCGTTCGTTAGCAGGTGGGTCAGGACGATGCCTTCGGTCATTTTCGCGCGCGGCGCGGGGTTATCCATGGCCGCGCCGATCATGGACCAGACCGGTTCGGCAGACAGGTAACTCTTGATGGTGGTAATCAGAAAGGGATCGAGGAAATAGATTTTTTTATCGCCTTTTAATTTCGGTTCCCTTTTTTGGAAATCATAGGCATAAACAATGAACTCGAGGAATGAATCTTCAAGATATTGCAGGTAATCGATCGCCGTGACGTGCGTTATTTCGATCTCCCGGGCCAGGTTGGAAAAACTGAACCGCCGCCCGTAGCGCTCAATTAACGATTTCAGAAGATGCCGGCATGTCGTTTCCTGTTTTTGGGCTTTGGACAGGTCGCCGAGCAAGCCGCGGATAAAAACTTCCGCCGCAATCGGATCAATCCCGACCGGATTTTTATTTATCAAGTTGTTCAGGTAACTGTTTATCACAAAAGGAAACCCGCCGCACACCAGGTAATAGTGCAGCAGGAGATCGAGCTCTTTCCGGAAATTTAATAACTTTGACGCTTCCCTATCCAGCTGATCAATACCCCGGCTAAAATCCAAAACGCAGTTTGGCAGGGCGGTCAAAAGAGCCGGTAATGAAATCCCCAGTTGGTCGTCCGGCAGCCGTTTTGAAATATGCCCGGACACTTGAAGGACAAATTCCCGGAAACAAATCGGTTTTAAATAATAATTGATGAATTTTTGGCTGCCCTCCGTAAAAGTTGCCGCAAGTTTGATAATATTGGAAGCGTTGGATAAAGTAACGACCAGCAAGCCGTTTTGTATTATCCCTTTATCCAAAATGGCCTTAAGTTCCCTATCCCAACCCTTTACCGAAGTAATATCATCCAGTAAAATATAAAATAATGGCTTATCCCGATTTGAATCGACGAAATATTGAAGAGCATTCCCTAGCTCCCGGCGCGAAGTAAAAGAAACAGCTGCTAAATAATATATTTGCTGAGCCGGTGTATTGTTTTGAATCAATTCCTTTACGATCGTTTTCAGATAAGTTGACTTGCCCGATAACCTGGGTCCGCTTATAACGTAAATATTTTCCTTTTCCAAAGGTATTATCTTGCGGTTAATAAAAACCGCCGGTATTTTCGCCAAATGCGGATCATGGTGGATAAAATTTATGCCCTGATGCCACCAGGGATTTTGTTCGGCGATTTCGGTCATTTTTATCATGATATTCTCTTGATTATATTTAAGATTTAATTAATGTCAATACTTTATTTCTTTTTGGATATCGCGATATCCAAAACTAAAAAAAGAAGGGATCTTAACGATCCCTTCTTTAATAAATCCCTGCTTATCGTAAAACTATTTACCTCGTTTACGGTATTTTTATATTATTTCAAGAGAACGGCTTTCTTCACCACGGTGCGGTCGCCGGCCTGGACCTTAATGAAATATACACCCGCCGCCAGGTTTTCGCTTTGCCACTGGCTGGCGTATACACCCGGCTCCAATTCCTTCTCAATAACCGAACCGACCCGTTTACCTCCGATATCATAGACGCCGACTCGAACCAGGATTTTAATGGGGATCTGGAATCGAATTGTCAACCGGGATTGGAACGGGTTGGGCGTCACGCCGGTAAAGGCAAAATATTTCGGACGCTGCCCGGCCGGATCCTCGACCCCAAATTCGCCGATGGTAAATAAACTGTCGCTGACGTCGGTGTCCGTGTTCCCGGATACGTCGTACCCGGTTATCCGGATCAGGCACTGCGCGGAAGTTGTGTCGGGAACCGTCCAGTCAAAAGCCGAATCGTTGCCGCCGATATGCGCGACGAGCACGGGATAGGTCGCGCCTGCGTCCAGGGATAACCGGATGTTCAGGCTGTCGATGCCGATGTTGTCCTGGGACTGCCACGCGACCGGATAAACCGTCCCGCAAAACCATAACTCGCCGCCGTTCGGGGTCAAGACGGTGACCGTCGGAGCTTCTCCATCAACAATGCTGAAAACGTCGTCCGACACGTCGGTCCCTATGTTATCATGCACATCGTACGCGCTTACCCGCACGCGGCATTCATCGGACGGCGTGGCCGGCACTATCCATTCATAAGACGTGTCCTGAGCCGGCGGCGACGAGACGTACAACCAGGACGAACCGTCGTCCGTGGTGTATTCCACGACCAGCGAGTCTAAGCCGACGTTGTCGCTCGCCGACCAGCAAATGGTATCGGTCGCGCCGATAACCCACGATTCACCGCCGTTTGGTATACGCACCGTAACCTGGGGATCGACGAGATCGGAAAATACCCGGCTGGTGTAAATGTCCCAGTTGCCGCTCCGGTTCGATTGCCACACGATCCAGACATTTCCGGAATCATCCGCGGTGCCCACCGGGAAGATATCCCGGGCAGCGTTCCCGCTGACCAGGGACGAGTCGCGCCACGCGCCGTTTTTGTAATATTTGGCATAGATCTCCCAATCGCCGCCGCGGTCCGACTGCCATAGGCACCACAGGAAACCGTCGCGGTCGACGACCAGGGATGGATGTTCGTCGCGGCTCGAATCGGTGATCACGGCGCGGGCGTTCGACCAAACCGTGCCGTCAAAGTGACTTTCGTAAATATCGGGATTGCCGTTTCGCCATGTCGTCCAGATCACCCACACAATTCCGCTGCCGTCCACAACGATTTTCGGGTCCTGGTCCTGGCTGGGATTGCTGGTCAGCCGGTAAAGGTTTTCCCAGTGTCCGCTGACCGGGTTGTAATTTTTCACGTAGATGTTCCGGTTGTATTCCCAGCGTTCGCTGGTCCAGACCACCCACGCCCGACCCGTACTGTCGGTCGCCATCTCCGGATGATAGTCGTTCGCGGAATCCGTAGTAACCGCAAATGTCGATTGCCATGCCGATCCGTCGTAATAGCGGCAGTAAATATCGCCGTTGAGGTGGGCCCACCGTTCAAACGCGATCCAAAACCGGCTCGACCCTTCCGAAACCGTCCCCGGATACATGTCGTTGGTCGCCTTGGAGCTTATGTGCTCGGGCGTGCCCCACGTCGTGCCCGTGTACACGCTGGAAAAAATATCGTAGTTCCGGCCGTAACATCGGTCCCAGGAGAGACGGGCCCGGCCCAGGTTGTCGAGCGCGAGCGTTGGCGAGAAATCCCAATACTCAAAAGGATCGATGATCTGCACCGAACTCCATGTTCCGTTTTGATAGCGCGACGTGCAGATCTCGGTCCGGCCATTGGTCACCGAACGTCCGGTCACCCAGGCCGCCCAGATCCGGCCCGCGGCGTCCTTGATCACGGAGGGATAGCCGTCGGTTTCGGCATGCGTGTCGATCGGTTGGGGCGGCGACCAGTTCATGGTCGTTTCAAAAGGCAGCCGCGGCCGGAGTCGCCGACGGGAAATAGAACCAGGCTGCTTGGGCTTTAGGGTCGGATCCCCCAGGATGCACATTCCGTAAAACCACTCCGGATCCGTGATTCCCCACTGTTCGACCCACTGCCGGTATGCCTCGCCGATCGAAATACCGCCGTCCAGCGGCCCGTAGAAATCGTCGAAATTAAGCATACTGCCGACTTTCGCGGAACCGATCGCCAGGAGCCCGTTGTTCGGTCCGAAGATATAGATCGAGCCCACGGAATTCTCCTCGACGAACCGGGTCCCGCTGCATTGGAACAGGTTGACGAATAAAAAGGTCGGATCCGCAAACCAGGTTTCAAAATTAAAGACCGTTCCGGCATAACCACCCGAGTATTTGAACGTGTTGCCCCAGGGCGATGAATGGCTGCAGATCTGCACCCATTCGTACGGGTCGTCCAAGCGGTTCCGGAAATCAGCCGCGGTCGTGGTGTTGTAGCTGCGCACGACGGTCACCGTATCGTAAAGCAAGTTAAGGTTGCAGTTATTAAAACTGTACCAGTCGTCGTCCACATAGGCCAGGGCTTTTTGCGGCATGCCGTACCCGCCGGTGCGGTATTTGTGGATCTTCGAAAAATAATTGTTCAGCAGCTGGATCTCGTTACCCCAGGTCAGCGAACCGGCGTAGAGCCGGCCGACCCAGATTTCGGGCTCCTTGGCGCCCGTCCACCGGTCGTAAATACCATCGGTATCGCTGTCCGCCCACGTGCCGTCAAGGTCCATCAGATAATATTCGACGGGAAATTCTTCGCGGCCTTCGGTGCTTTCAACCTCATACCAAGCAAAAGGCACGTTGCCGATGAAAACCGCGCCCACGAGCTCGCTGTCCAAAAGCGCGGCCAGATGAAGGCGCAGCGCGGCCGCGTCCCAGCCCCGGACCGTATCGATCCGGACGTCATAGCCTTCGGTGACCAGGTCCGCGACATAAGTCGCCATCGAGTCGGAAATATAGGGATATAGGGGCGCGTAGACGACCAGGTCGACCAGCGGGTTGCGGGATCCCTGAGCCCAGCCCGCCTGGATCGCCCCGGTGGTGAACGGTTCTTGGGGTGTCTTCGCTAACCATTCTTGATAAGTAGTCATTGGGGGACTGTCGGTATCGTCATATTTCAACCTCTTCACGCCGGCCTGAGCGGAGAGAACAAACGGTACGACGATTAACATCAGGAATAGCTTCTGGTAAAAACTCATAGCAACCTCCTCGCGCCTCTTATTGGATAAAAACATTATTAGTCTCTGTTATTATATTGTTTTTTTAGACTTAAGTCAAGAGTGGAAAAACGGATAATTTGATACGCTTTTGTTACTTGCCATCCATATAATAAATATGTATAATTATCTGTAAGAATTTTACTGATAATTCGGAAAAGATCCGAGAGGAGGTAGTATGAAATATTTGTTGGTCATTATCGCCTTGCCCCTTGTGGCAAGCGCGGCTAACATCTTCGTCTGGAATTACCAGGCAACCGACACGATCTACGACGCGGAAGCAGGCATGACCGTGGATCACACATATTGGGTCCAGCAAATTCTGGCTAGCCTTGGACATGCTTTGACGGTCGACACGCTCCTGCCGTCCAGCCTGACCGGGTATCAGGCCGCTTTCATTTGCTGCGGCTGGTACAACTGCTGAAGCGATTGCCAGCTTGCTCCGGAGGAGCAGCAAACCCTCGTCGATTTCCTTAACAGCGGCCAGGCTCTATATATCGAGAATCCCGAGCTCGGGTACGCGCACAGCGGCACGGTCCTTTACCAGATGCTGGGCGCCACCTACGTGGGCGACGGCAACGATTACGCGACCGGCAACATCGTTTCCGTCACCGGAAAGACCGGCACGTTCACCCAGGGAATTACCTACAACTACATGTATCAGCAACCGCCCGATAACTATGTTGATTATATCGCGGCCAACACCGGTACCCTGATCTTCGATTCCCAGGACAGCTACGGCCGGGCCGTCTGTTACGCCGGGCCGAGCAACAGCTACCGGTCGATATACGCCACGTTCAATTTCGGCGCGCTTCGCAATGGCACCAGCACCAAACAGCAGCTGATGACGCGTTACCTGCAATACCTCCTGCCGAACGTAGTCGCCGAAGAACCGAGCTCGAACGCGCTCCGCGACCTCAGCCTGAACCCCAACCCGGCGCGCGGCCAAATCAACGTCCGTTTCGCGCTGACCGATCCCGGGCGCGTGAACATCAATATCTACGACATCGCCGGCAAAAAAGTGCGCGCGCTCAGCGCGTCCCCGGTGAGCCGGGGTTTTCACAACCTGATTTGGAACGGCCGCGATGACCAGGGCCGGATGGTCAGCAACGGCAGCTATGTGTTCCGTTTCGAGACCGGGGGTGTCTGCGCCAATCGTACGGTCGTATTGGTTAAATAAGCTCCCCCTTAAAAAAACGATCCCCCGCTAAATCGGCGGGGGATTTTTTTTCGAAATCCGGGTGTTTTAATGTATTCTAATCAAGCTATTTGTAGTGCCGGTATTCCTGCCATTTCCGGTCGACCAATTCGTTATGATTCTGGAGCGCCTGTTTAAGGTCCGCGATCAGTTTTTTCGCGGTTTGGCTGTAACCGGTAAAAGCATCAAAAATCCGGGATTCAAACGCCGACCGCTCCATATTGACCGCGATCGACAGGACGTTGACCAACGACAGGTCGCCCTTCTGCAAGCGCGAGACCTGTTCGTTCACGTAGACGATGGAACTCTGCACGGCGATCGGTTGTACCATTTCCGTTTTATACGCGGCGCCGCCCTCACTGATTTCCGCTTTGAGCTGCTGGATCCACCGGCCATGGTCTTCTTCCTGATCGGCCAGTTTCGTCCAGAAATCCTTTAAATCCGCGAAGCGTTCGGCGCAGCGCCGGTAAAAACGGCCGATCGTCAATTCGTTCTCGACCAATAAATCGATAACATCGGGCATGAATGAATTCTAACCAGGACCGCGGCCCTGTCAAGGCAAAAAAATAATCCCCTTGCTATTTTATGTGGTTTAATTAATATTAGTTGAAGCCAGGAGGCGAGAAATGATCAAAGCATTGCTTTTAACCGGGCCGGTTCTCTTGTGTGCGTTGTCGCCGGTCTTTCTGAATGAATACGATATCCCCTCCGAACCGAACCGGATTCGTTCCCCGGCCGGGGAATTTTCGGCTCGTTTTGAATACGGCACCGGCACGAGCGAATTTATTCCGATCGCCCGGTTCCAGCTGTTCGACCGGTCCGACCGCTCCCTTTACGTGAAAGAAGATTTTAAACATACCCTGTTCGATATCGCGGACAACGGCCGCGTGGTCGGGATCAACTTTGACGGACCGGTTTCCGGCCGGGCGAAATTGCATTTTTACGACCCGGAAGGTCGGGAGACCGGTGTCGCAGAAATAAAATTTCTCAGCGTAAGACAGTTCTCCCGGGACGGTTCGGTCTACGGCGTCCTGGACGGAGTGAACGGTCTGCGTCTTTTCAACGCGGCCGGGTCAGCGCTTTATAATCTCGGCCCGGCAACCGGTTTCTGCCTTTCCCGCGACGGGCGTTCGGTTGCCCTGGTCCGGGACCAGAAAATCGTCCTTTACCGGGACGACGCGAAGATTGGCCAGATCCCGATCGTAATCCCCTTTATCCGCGGCCTAAAAATATCCGCGGACGGCCGTCGGCTCGGATTCATCGACCGGAAAAATTTGTATCTCTACGATTTCCAGACCGTAGAGCAGTTGGGGCATTACCGGGAACAAGATCCGGAATTGAACTTCATCACGCTGGACATGAATGACGAGGGCGTGACCCTCGCCGGTTTGGACCGCGACCCGGGGCGCGGCAAACCCGGCCGCCACGAGCGCGGGATCGTGTACCTGCTGGATGAACAGGCTTCGATCCGGTGGCAGGAAACGGTCGACTACCCGAGCTGGGACATTACCCTGCCCGCGGTCGAATTCACGAAGGACAACCGGTTCCAAGTCAAAACCGACCGGGCCATCCGGGAATACGGGTATTAAGGGAGGATGAAAATGAAAACACTGATTACCCTGTCCATTGCCGGATTGGCTTTCGGCCAGCTGCCCTGGCCCCACCCGCCCCAGAACCAGGTAAAGCCGTTCGGCAACTCCTGGGGCATTTACCAGGATTATGGCGGCAGCCCTTACGTCCACAACGGCGACGACATCATGACGACCCCGCTCTGCCCGGTGACCGTGATCAAGAACGGCTACGTCAAGGCAATCTGGAACAGCGGCACTCTTTACCGGGGAATCGTCGTGGCCGATTCGGCGGGCGCCGCGCTGTGCTACGGCTTCCAGTATTACCACGTGGATTCGATCCGGGTCCAGGTCGGCGACACGGTGTACGTCGGCGACACGATCGCCAAGGTTGTGACCTGGACCGTCGCGGGGTTCCACCACAACCATTTTTCCCGGAACCGCAACCGCGGCGTGACCTGGTCGTCGTACGGCGGTTATGTCAAAAATCCCCTGGTCATGATGACCCCGGACAACGATTCCATGGTTCCGGTCTTCTCGAACGCGGTCGCCGGTCAGCGGTTCGCGGTCTGCGTCAACGACCGGTCCACGTATCTGAACCCGGACAGCATTTACGCCAGCGTGGATTTCATCTGCCGGGTGGAGGACAAGGTTAATCACCGGACCTGGTGGTGCGCGCCTTACAAGCTCGTCTACTCGATCCGCGACACGTTCTTCAACAACGTGGTCCCGCCCCGGCTCGCGTTCCAGTTCTCAGAATCCCTCGATTCCTACACTACCCCGCAGGTCCGGACCGTTTACAAGGACGACGCGACTTGCAACACGAACTGCGATTACGATTCCCTGGCCCGGCGCCTGTACTTCATTTTCACCAACACAAACGGCGATTCGATGATCGACGGTACGGACTCCACAAACTGCTGGAACACAACCACGGTCCCGGACGGCTATTACTGGGTCAAGGTGACGGCGTCCGATGAGTTCGGCAATTCCCGCACGGACAGTATGCGGGTCCGGGTGCGTAATTTGATCGCGGTCGATGAAAACAAAACGACCGACCGGGGTTTCGTCCGGTTGACGCCGAACCCGGTCCGAACGAACGCCCGGATTAGCAAAGGGCAAAGCGCGAAGGGCATAGAGTTACATATTTACGACGTGTCTGGCTCTTTAATTCGTTCCTTTACCCTTGGCCCCATGCCCTCTGCCCTTAGCTGGGATTGTACCGACCAAACAGGCCGTTTGGTCCCGGCCGGCGAGTATTTTCTCGAAACCTTGGACCGGGGCGAACCGATCCGGATAAAATTCACGGTGGCGCGGTGATCGCGGTCGGAAAAATTAGTAACGGGGAAACGGAGGAATTATGATATTATTATTCATCCTGGCCGTCGGCTGGCCGTTGGCACCCTTAGATTCGACCCACGCCCTGGGCAACAACTGGGGCGAGTACCAGGGCTACGGCGGCGCGCCTTATCTTCATCCCGGCATCGACGTCATGGGCATCACCGTGGGCAAGCCTGTGTCCGCGGTCCAGCGCGGGATTGTCAAGGCCTGGCTGACCACCTCCGCGGATTATCACTGGCGCCTGGCGATCGCCGATTCCAACCTGGTCTCGGATTCGGTGGAGGCCTGGCTCTACGCCCACATCGATCCTTACCAGACCCATAAGAATGTCGGCGACGTCGTCAATCCCGGCGACCAGATCGGTTATCTGGTCGAGTGGCCCGTGACCGGGTTCGACCACTGCCACTTCGCCCGGATCAAGGATATCGGCGCGGTCTGGAGCACGGCGGACTGGGCTTTTGCCCAAAACCCGCTTGCGCTCATCACGCCCTACGCGGACACGGCCCGGCCGCTTTTCGAGGACGCGCTCGCGGGCCGCAAGTTCGCTTTCTGCTCGAACTCGACCGGCGCCTATCTCGACCACAACGACCTGGCGGGCAGCGTGGACATCGTCGCGAAAATTTCGGATAAGACCGGTTACCCCTTGAACTTATATCCGATCTGGGAACGGTTAATCCCCTTTTACGTCGACTACGCGATCCACGGACCGCCCGATTTGGGCCCGATCCAATCCTTCGTTTTTAAAGGCTACCTTTACTGGCTGGATAACGTGGACGTCTTATACCGGAATGACGACAGCTGTGTCACGCGCGGCGATTACGAAGCCCGCGATTATTTTTTCACCGTCACGAACACGGACGGCGACAGCCTGATCGAAGCCGGCGATGCTGCCTATTCCTGGGTAACCACCGGTTTTCCCAACGGGTACTACTGGGTCGTGGTCACCGCCTGCGATGCCGCTAACAACCTGGCCCGGGACAGCATGCGGGTCTACGTCCACAACCCGGGCGGGGTCGACGAAAGCGGCACACTGGCCCGGGACAACGGGCTGCGCATCCTGCCCAACCCGTTCCGAATAAGAACAGCTATCAGGTTACAGATAACCGATAACAGTCACCGAATAGAGAATTTAAGGATTTACGACATTACGGGTCGGTTAAGAAAATCATTTTCTTTAACTGATATCGGTCATCCGTCATCTGTCATCTGGTTCGGAACCGACCAGGCCGGCCGGCCCGTTCCGCCGGGCGTTTATTTCGCGGTCGCGGAAATAAATGGCGTTTCCGAACACGAAAAGATCGTGGTTGTTAAATAGGATATTGTTTTAGAGCTTAAACCCGATAAAGTGGTTTTGTCATTCCGAGGATCCGCCCAGTCGTATGGCGGAAACGAAGAATCTCGGATCCTTCGCTGCGCTCAGGATGACAGGAAATTCTGATGTTCTGGCTTTTTTAAAACCGGAGATCCTGATTCCTGACTCCCTGATAATCTGGTAACCTGACATTCTGATTTTACTTTATGTAGTAAACGGCGCCGGGTTTGGCGCACCGGATGCGGGGATCGGTCTCGGTAAACTCCTCCAGCAAATGGGTCCCGTAATAGACGGTTTTATCCTGGGTGACCGGCAACCCTTTTTCGATCACGTCTTCGCGCGCGATATGCATCTGGGGCTGATCGCTCCGGTTGCCGCCCAGATCCAGGACCGCCACTCCGGGTTTTTCGCTCACCATCGCCGTCGCCGCCGGGCCCCACACCGAATCCGCGAGATAACAGAAGAGCGCCGAATTGTCGGCGCGGTAGAGCGTATAGCCGTAGGTCGGGACCGGATGATCGAGCCGCCGGTAGCGGACGGGATGGTCGGGCACGAACGACCGCCGGCAGGTCTCGCCGATCTCGACGAAGAGCACGCGCCGGCACATCCAGACCACGGACGGATGGTTCGCGCCGAAAGCGGTGACCAGCAGGTCTTTGGCGACCCCGGCGATCCCGTCCGGACCGAAGACCGTGAGCGCCGGATCCTTGCCGGTCCGTCCGACGCGCAGAAAACGGTCGAGCATGAAGAAGGGGAGTCCGAAGATGTGATCGGCGTGGACGTGCGATATAAAAACGGTTTCGATGTCCATGACGGAAAAACCGTGGCGGTGGATCGTGATCATGATGTCCGGCGGCATCTCGCAGAGATGCGTCCGGTCGATCACGAACGCGTTGTACGGCAAGCCTTTGTTGATGGCGCCGCCGGTGCCGAGGATGAATATTTCCATAATAAGGATTATTCTAAATCAACGTTCGTCAGGTGTTATGGTTGCGGAGCGTCAAAGATGTGACGGTCGGTCAAATCCCGCTTAATTTGATGGCGGCGGGGGCGGCGGAGTGTTGGGTGGCGGGGGCGGCGGCGGCGGGGGCGGGATGAAGTGAAGACCCGGCGGCGTCGAGTTATGCGTTATATTCGCTTTATTTTTTAAGGTCGTTCGATCGGCCGCCAACCCGATGGTTACGGTGAAGACGATGAGCATCATGCATTTAATCAGACATTTCATATATTCTCTCTATGTAGTTATACTGTAAATTCATGTTTTTGTCAAGGGGGGAAATGACGGAACGGGTAAGTACGCGGCTCGGATCAGCGGTCCAGCTCGAGTTGGAGGACCAGGGCCGTGGCGTAGCGATCCGCGTCCAGAGGGTAGGAGTAACCCAGGCCGGTTGCGGTTTCCTTGGCGACCCAGCGGAACAGTTCCATCGTATTGATCAATGCCCGCCAGATCTCGCTCTCGTCATACCGGGCGAACGCTTCACCAAGCTCTTTGACCGCTCTTGTGTCGGCCCATTCTTCCAGAAACCTTCCCCGCAGCCAAATGTCTCGTTTCCGGTTTTTCGTAACCCGGGCGTGCCATTCCAGCATGCGTCGCAATAAACCTTTAAGATGGCCGTCGCACGCGCCGATGGCCCAGAAGAGTTCGCCTCGACGCAAATGCTTGGCGGTCCAAACGGCATGAAACCAAAAATCGTTGATGTAATTCAGGAATTCTTCCGGTGTCGGCGGTTTGTAATAAGGTTTTTTAAGATCGTGCTTCAGGTATTCTTCGATCATCCCGTCCTTATCGAACAGGATTTTAACACCGCGGCCCAGGGCGTTGTAGATCTCCTCCGAAACTTCGTTGTTTAAAATCCGGCTGATCATTTCCAGGGGGAAAAACGCGAAATCGACATCCAGACCGCCTTCGTACATGACGCGGCGTTCCTGGGCGCGGCCGTCTGCGGTCGGTTCGACAAAAGTCATGACCACCGTGCCGAATTTTTGAACCCAGGAACCGGGCTCGATATACGCCTGCGGGTTGTCCGCGAAAATGATAATATCCAGGTCGGCCCACTCGCCGGCCGGGCGGTCGGCACGAACCCGGGAACCGATGATGGCCGCGCACCGGATATTTGACTGGCTCTTGGCCCAGGCGAAAAATTGTTTTATAATTTGATCATAGGTCAGTTCGGTATCGGCCATGGATGTAATTATACATATCTTACCCGTGTCTGGCAAGAACTTTGAAGGCCGCCGACTCATCTTATTTAAAAAGGTTGCGGTTGCGAAAGGCGTATCGTTGGGCGTCATCAAAGATCGGTTACGTCAAACGAAACCGACCAGCGTAACCGAATCGCATTTCGAAACCGCCAACGAACAGCTTCCCTCAGCTCAAAGGGCGTCTCGCCCTTTGGCTAAAAAACGAAACGCGCCGGGTTAATCCCCGGCGCGTTTCGTTTAAAAAAGAATCGTGGCGATTATTGAACCTTGACCACCTTGTACTGTTCGCCGCCCGGCAGACAAACGAGGTACACGCCGCATTCCAGAGCGGAAACGTCAAACCGGCCGGTCAGGCTCTTGCCCATTAGACGACCGCAGGCGTCATAAATCCGCATCTCCCGGCCCGTGGCGCCCTTCAATTCAATGGCTTTGCGCACGATGGTCGCAAGCGGGACCGCGGTCGCTTTCTTATCGGACGAGTTTTCGTCCACTCCGATCGCCACGTCCAGGTTGCCGTAGATATCGTACGTGGAACGGCTTTCGCACCAGAGGTTGAAGTACTTTCCGGACGGTCCCGCGCAGACGTCGCCGTAGTAACAGCTATACGGCGAGTTGCTGATGATGAAGGCCGCGCCCATGGGCGCGCCCGCCGTCGTGTAGTACCGGCCCATCATCTGGTAAGAGCCGCCGACGAGCCGGCAGAAAAGCGCCAGGTACCGGTTGTTCGCGAAGCTCAGTCCGATCGACTGGTAATAATAGATCGAATCCTGGATGACGAACGCAGAACCGATCGGCGAGCCGGTCGAACCCGACACCCGGATGCCCAGGAGCTGGCAGTTCGTTCCGTTGCCGTAATCGACATAGGCGACCAGAAAATTGGTCCCGTCGTACGCGATGCGGGTGCCGTACACGTAGCTGCTCGCGCTCGCGATCCGGATCGTGTCGCCGTAGAGCGTGCCGTTCGTGTTGACGAACCGGCCCGTGACCGCGTAGGGCGACGAATAATATCCCCAGACCACGAAATACCGGGTCCCGTTATACCCGACGCTAGGGTAATATTGATAGGATGCCGCAGTCGAGGGACCGAGCGCGATACCCGATGGGTCCAAAACCGCGCCCGCGGTCGATACCCGGCTGCCGTAGATCTGGTACGCGCTGGCGCTCCGGTAGTCGGTCCATACCACCATGTAGTTACCGCCGCCGAAAGTCGCGTCGGCCATGAACTGGACGTTGGCCGCGGCCGATATGACGATCGAGTTTATCGAATCGCAATTGGGAGTGACCCGCACTCCCACGATATCGCCGTAGCTTCAGCACCCGTTCCGGAACGCGACCAGGAAATTGGTCCCGTCATAGGCGATCGCCGGTTTGGAAATGCAGCTGTCCCGGAAACAGCGCTTGCCGCCCGGATCCAGGACCGCGCCCGCGGTCGTAACCCGCGCGCCGTAGAGGCAATAGGTGTTGTCCAAATTATAGTAACGGGAGTCCGCCCAGAACGCGTAGTACTGGCCGTTGGCGAAGAACGCCGAAGGGTAGTACTGGTACGTGGTGTCGGTGCAGATGGGGAATTCGGCGCCGACTAACACCAATAACAATAAAGACAAATGCATTGTTCCTCCTCTCGTGTCTTACACTTAAGTATATTTATGCTGAATATTTTGTCAAGAGGTGAGCCGAAAGTTACATTAATAAAACCGGTGAACAATTCGATTGTTTTTCAACCTCATATTTATCCCTTTTCAAGAGAGAATATATTGTCCTTGATATAAAAATTCATAGGATTGCTGCGCCTCGCGAGTACTGGTTCGTATAATAATATAGTGTTTTCTATTGTTTAACTGTTTTATAAAACATTTTAAACAATGGGGTAATTATATGATATTCTGAGGGTTCGGGGGACAATGTGATTCTTTGCCTTTTGTTTGATGCTACTCTTCTTTGTTTTTATTCTACTTAAGAGCCCATTTGGAATATCGCTTAGAACCCACATTTTTAATAACACCGGATTTACGTAAAGTTGTTAACAGGTTGTGAATGAGAACTGCTTTTTGTTCTGTTGTAAGAATTTCCGGTAATTTGTCTAATAAAAGACGATCTATTTCGTGGCGGTTAACTGGACCATGTTGGTAAATAAGCTCACTTATCAAACCTTTATAATATTGACGGTCCAATCCGCGGTTCCGAATATGCTTGGCGCGTTCATCGGTAGCAGCTGCTATCTTTGCGCTGACGTAAAGATTTGGATAACGACCTTCTACTACACCCTGTCTTTTTAGTCGTCGATGTTGGTCTCGCGTAATAGACCGATGTTTTTGAATACTGTCTAACAGAATAATCGTCCATAAATCGAGGTCCGTTCGTTCCATCAACAATCGGGTATATTTTTCATCCATCACTTGACCGTGTATATATACGGCAACTCGATCTGGCCTGGTTAAATCATAGTCGGGCAAAGGGAAAAACCGTTTCCTTTGGGTTTGATACATGCGCTTGATCCCGCCACCTTGTGCATCAATCATGTTCAGATTAACCATTGCCTGTGCCAGTGTTCTGTTTCTATAAATTTCCATTGGCGCATCGCGCTGAATTACGGTTTCCACTGAGCCCGGCAAAAAACTGCCTACGTTAGATAAAATCAGTTGGTCGGGCATTTCGGTCAGGTTGATCCGTCCTCCAATGTTATAATCCTGGTGGGCGATGCAGTTATGTAGCGCCTCACGTAAAACCCAGGGTTCATATTGTTTCAGTTCTATTGGAAACATAGTGCCTCTCGGTAACTGACGAACATTGAGGTTCCGAATCCGAGCTAAAACATGATCAACATTCAATATGAACGGAGGGTCAAAGTGCTCATAATCTTTCTCTTGATTATGGTCATCCTTTAAAACCCAACTAATCCTGGCTACTGCGGGGCTCAATAAGGTTCCAGCTTCCGGTTGGCCAAGTAAAATAATAGCAGCCTGCGTAATTGCTCCCTGGATGGCCAAACCTGTTTTATTTAGGAAAGATACATCATTCCATAAATTTATTTCTTGTGTCTTGGCGGGAAATTTTGCTTTGTATTCCTGGCGTGCCTTTATAATAGCCTCTTTATTCAGATCCGACAACGATGCGCGTTCACATATTTGTGCCGACCAATCTGTATGCCGTTGCCATATAATCCGTTCCTTTTCGGGATGTCTCATCAATTCAGTCTTAGCCGATCCAACTCTTACATAAGCCGTACCGTAGAATTTAACCGGTTGTCCCGTTGCTGGAATAATTTCAAATAGAACAATACGGTTTCCTTCGACGTGAAATTCGTGATATTCGAAACCTGTATATGGTTTTAACCCTTGCGTTAACCAGATCGGAAGATCTTGATTGCCCTTACCTTTCTCCTTCTGTGGGTTGAATGTTGTCCCGACTATTGTATGTGTATCGTTATCCACTCCGAATAATAAATAACCACGGGGTTTGCCGTGAATACATGCAGAATTAGCCAATGCTGAAATATATTCTCCAAGTTGTTGTGATTCGCAGGCATGAGATTTAAATTCGAGCCATTCTGTCTCTATTCTCTCAGCGAGAAGTCGTCTCAATAAGGCCGACAATTCATTTTGGTTCATACTGGTTGTCTATTAATCCCCATAAGAATAAATTATTGTATCCACTTTTGTTTTGGGGTCAATATGAATTGATCTTGTTGTTTTTCTTCATCGAAAGAGGGCTTTTCCTAAAACCCACTTTTCCTGGACCCCGTCTTCCTGCGATCCGCCGGCGTGCGCGGAAACTTTTATCCTCTTCCCGCGGGATTCCCTGCCCGGCCTTGCCGAAACAAATAGACCGAGCTACCGCGGCATCCAAAACGGCATCCGGCTGGTCGACCATTACTCCGAACTGGATGACCCGACGGCGCATGATTATTTTACCAAAGATTATATCTGGAACGGATCCGAGTTTATCGTGAGGTAGATTTACATCCTTGAGATATTAGTCTTGTAATAATAATATTATCGCCGGAAGTATACAGATACCGACATAACTGCCAAAGATTATTTTACCACGATTCGTGGTTCTGAATTGGGCGATATCTTTTGTCGTCCACCAGCCGCCCAGCTCAACGCCGGCCTTAAGAGAAAAAATGTCGCCGTGCCTTGGGGGTCCTTGCCAAGAGCCCCAGTAATCGCGGCGCCAGTCACCGGCCAAGTTCAAGCTGGCGACCCAGAACGTCCATTTTACACCCGCTCCGGCGTGGATGATCGCGTCCAAGTCCATTTCTGTAAGTACCCCGCACAACCACGTATTCACGCCTAGAAATCCGTAAACCACCGGGTTGCGCATGCTTCTCCCGGAATAGAGTCCATTGGTAAGGTAAAGGTATAGGGGAAAACCCGAGATATCTAACGTGCCTTGCGGTGCCAGCGTCGGTGAAAAGTATTCTAAAATCTTCGTACCGATCAGAAAATGTTCGTTTCCGATCCCGAACGAATGCAGGGATCCGTCGAACGGAAAATCATTCCACTCACCGTTCTGGGAAGCAAATACCGACCAGCCGGTCGAGGCGCTGATGATGCTGTGGTGGATCGTAAGGTCTCCGGCATATGAGTTTTTACCGCCGACGATGACGATCAATGCCGCCAGGATCTTCAAACGGTTTGAACTTATTTTATACATTAGGCCCTCCTTTCGCTCGCTAGCGCAATAAAAAACCCGGCGACGACCTACTCTACCGTACCGTTACCAGCACAGTACCATCGGCCCTGGTGGGCTTAACTTCTCTGTTCGGAATGGGAAGAGGTGTTGCCCCACCGGTATCACCGCCGGGAATTTTATTAAAACAATTAGTTATTGGTGACTGGGCAATTGCGTAATAACCAATTACTCGATCACCAATAACTTAGAATTATATTAGCGGAAGGAAATCCAAGTCGCACGATTGATTAGTATCGCTCGGCTCAATGCATTGCTGCACTTCCACCTGCGACCTATCAAACCTGTAATCTACAGGTTATCTTAAGGACTATCCGATGTTGCCACCGAATAATCGGGAGACATTATCTTGAGGTGGGTTTCCCACTTAGTTGCTTTCAGCGGTTATCCCTTCCGGACTTAGCTACCGAGCAATGCCGTTGGCACGACAACTCGTAAACCAGAGGTCCGTCCATCCTGGTCCTCTCGTACTGAGGACAGCTCCTCTCAAGTCTCCTGCGCCCGTAGAGGATAGAGTCCGAACTGTCTCACGACGTTCTGAACCCAGCTCACGTACCGCTTTAATGGGCGAACAGACCAACCCTTGGGACCTTGTACAGCCCCAGGATGCGATGAGCCGACATC
>Ga0315288_10000370_pt1 | contig 56786 bp, 47 predicted proteins | sample YL17G11_20_MG_FD_203454 | JGI IMG/M metagenome (GOLD analysis project Ga0315288, IMG submission 203454) | Sediment microbial communities from Yellowstone Lake, YNP, Wyoming, USA - YL17G11_20 | ecosystem: Environmental > Aquatic > Freshwater > Lake > Sediment | place: USA: Wyoming | collected...
TTGCCATTGTCGAGGAATTTGGGCCGGAAGAATTTTTAAAGAGGTTGTCGGATCCGGTCTGGTTCCAGTCTTTGGGTTGCGTTATGGGTTTCGATTGGAACTCTTCGGGATTAACGGTAACCACTCTGGGAGCTTTAAAAGCCGGTCTTTTTGAAATTCAGGACAGATTGGGTGTTTACGTCTGCGGCGGTAAAAGAGAATCAAGGAAAACGCCGGAAGAAATTACAGCCTATGGAATCTCACGCGGCTTCTCTTTCGCTCCAAATTTGATTTATGCTTCAAAAATGGCGGCAAAAGTAGATTCTTCTTTAATCCAGTCGGGATACCAGATTTACCAGCATAATTTTCTATTTACTAAATCCGGTAATTGGGTTGTAGTCCAACAGGGGATGAATACTGGGAATCAAACAGCCAGGCGTTACCACTGGCTTTCTTCAATACTAATGAATAAAAAAGAGAACAAGCCTGATTTTATAGAAGAGCCGCATTCGGGGATTGTTTCGCAGATAAAAGAAAAACCGTTAAATTTAACGGCCAAAGAAAGCGACGGCAACAGGACGGTTTCTTTGGGACTGGTCAAAGAAGAGCCGAAAAAGTTTCTTAAAGATTTAGATTTGATCCAAACTAAAAGAGAAAAAAATATTACTTCCATGTCTCTTTCCGATAAAGAATTTTTTTGGCATCCCGTAGTCAAAGAAAAATTTGATTTGAAAAGGTTGCAAAAGACTATTTTCGCCGTTAACGAGCAAAAACCGGAGGATTTTGAAAAAATGCTGTCTTTAAAGGGAGTGGGGCCAAAAACAATCAGGGCTCTCTCCTTGGTGGCGGAAATAATTTACGGCGCCAGGCCTTCTTATGAAGATCCGGCAAGGTACACCTTTTCCGTTGGCGGCAAAGACGGCACTCCCTTTCCCGTTGACCGCGAGACTTACGATAAAACTCTGGAAATTATGGAAAGGGGGATTAAAAAAAGCGATATTTCTCTTCGCGAGAAAGCCGAAGCTCAAAGAAGGTTAACTTCTTTTCGCCCTTCGCCTTTTTGTAAAGGCTCGGAGCCCAAAGAAGATTGCAAGGAACTTTATGAATAGGAGGATTTCTTTAAAGGAATTAGCGAATTTCATTGGAAAATGTCAGAGATGTCCGTTATGGAGAACAAGAATTAAAACCGTGCCGGGAGAAGGACCCGTTCATGCAAAAATAATTATAATCGGCCAGGCGCCCGGCGCTAAAGAGAATGAAACCGGCCGGCCATTCGTCGGAAGAGCAGGCCGGTTTTTAGATCAGCTTTTGAAGATTGGCGGCATTGCAAGGATCAAAGTTTTTATCACTTCGCCCGTCAAATGTTTTCCGCCGAAAAATCGCAAACCGAGAAAAGAAGAAATTGACGCCTGTCTGCCCTATTTGGAAAAACAGATTGAAATTGTTAATTCAAAAAAGTTTATTTTATTGGGAGAGACGGCATTTGAGGTGTTCTTTCCGGATAAAAATTTTAAAAATTCCAGAGGAAAATTTTTAACAGAAAACGGCAAAAAATACTTTATCAGTTATCATCCTGCCGCAGGCATTAGGTTCCAGAAATTCAAGAAAATATTGGAAAAAGATTTCAGGAGGCTTTCCGGATATTTTTAACCATGTAAGTGTTTTTCAGTTTATAACCTAATTTTCGAAAATAATCCCTCGCTCCGATTCCCGCGATCACGGAAATCTTTTTTAAATTAAATTCTCTTCCGGTTATTTTTTCCGCTTCTTTTATCAGTTTCCTCCCCAACCCTTTATGTTGCGGCGAATTGTTCGAGGCTAAGCCTCGAACAATAGAAAGGAGTTGGCCGTAAGTATGAACTTCGCGGATTACGGCTTCATTTCGAGAAGTTAAACGGAGCCTTAATAAACTGTAAAGTTTTGTTCTGTTTTTATTTTCGAAACTTAGGAACATTTCTTTGCCGTCTGAAGCCGAATAATCTTCCCGAAAAAGATAAATTTTTTCCTTAGGCATATAACTTTCTTTTACTTCTCGGCATCTGATGCATTTGCACTGCCAAGCGCCAGCGAAGGGTGAAGAAGAAGATTTATTTTCTTCGCCCCGCCGATTTCCTCTTTTCATTCCTTCAAGTAAAATCTGGCGCAAGTTGGAAATTTTAGCAGGTCCCGCGACCACGCTTTTTGAAGGGATGTCTCTGGTTATTCTTTGAATCCTGACATAATAAGGAATTTCTTTTTTTATTGATTCAATCAGGCTTATCAGCTGTTGTTTTGTGTAGGGATGATATTTTCCTTTCTTCCATAATTTATATAAGGGGGCCTCTTTTAAGAGCGCGCAAGGATAAATTTTCAAAAGATCGGGCTGGAAGCGGGAATCGGAGAATAATTCTTTGAACATTTTTTCATCGCGTTTCAAATCGGAACCCGGCAGGTTGGGCATCATTTGGTATAAAATCTTAAATCCGGCATCTTTTAAAAGTTTTGTCGCCAAAATCGTTTCTTTGACTCCGTGTCCCCGTAAATTAAGTTTCAAAATATTGTCATAAATCGTCTGGACCCCCAATTCAACCATCGTAACTCCTAATTCTCTCATCCGTTGGATCTCTTTTGCATTGATGAAATCGGGTCTCGTCTCAACCGATAATCCTACGACTCTGTGTTTTGCTTTTTCATTTGATCTTTGGGCCATTTTTAAATTCTTGCTGTTTTTTTTATTGCATGCCTCAAAGCATCTTTTGATAAACCAATCCTGGTATTTTTTCGGATAAAAAGACCACGTTCCGCCGACCGTTCTCAGTTCTATTTTATCCGTCGGATGGCCTTCCCATTCCAGCATTTCTATTCTTTTTCCAGCCTGCAAATAAGGATCGTAGTTTAATCTTTTGGCCCTTTCCACCGCCGGTTCTCCGGAAACATAACTTTTGGGAATGCCTGATTCCTGCGGGCAATAAAGGCATCGGCCGGGGCAGGGATAAGGTTTGGTTAAAACCGAGATATTTACGATTCCCGAAAGCGAACGGACGGGTCTGGTTTTGAGCAGCGATTCGACAGCAATCGATTTTTTAATCTTTTTCTTTTTTAATAATTCATGGTAAGTTTTCAGTAGGGCGATATTATTCGGGCAGGGGATTTTATGCTTTTTGGCCGTTTTTCTTTTAATTCCAGCCAAACTGCCCTGAGTTTTTACTTCGGATTTCGAAAGATATAAAATCATTGATTCTAAAACGTTCATATTCAATTTCGCTTCTTACAGAAGCTCGGTCAATAAATTTTTAATTTATTTCGATGGATAAAAAATACGCTAAATATTTATTGGAGAAAACTCATCAAGATTATAATCAGATTGCCGGTGATTTTTCCATTACCAGAAATGTTGTTTGGTCGGAAACAAAATCAGTTTTAGATAAGTATTTAATGCCGGGCGAAAAAATACTGGATTTAGGGTGCGGTAACGGCCGCTATTTTGATTATTTGCAGGAGAAAAAAGTAAATTATTTCGGCGTGGACAACTCCGAAAAACTTATTGAAATAGCCAAAAACAATTATCCTGATGCTAATTTTCAAGTGGCCGACGCTTTAAGCTTACCATTTCCCAATAATTTTTTCGATAAAATTATCAGTATAGCCGTTTTGCACCATATTCCTTCGGAGGAATTGAGAGCCCATTTTTTGGCAGAAACAAAAAGAGTGCTAAAACCAGGCGGGATTTTGATTTTAACGGTTTGGAACTTTCGCGAGGTGAAAGAATTCTTTCTCTTCTTTAAATTTGTTATCATAAAATTATTAGGTTCAAAACTCGATTTCGGCGATTTTCTTGAACCTTGGGATAAAAAAGCCCTGCGATACTTCCATTATTTTTCTCAAAACGGACTGAAAAACTTAGCCAGAAAAACTGGATTTAAAATTAAAGAAGCAGGAATTATCAGAAACGAAAGAGGAAATCGGCGTAATAATTATTTAGTGGCCGAAAAATAATTGCCCCCATAGCTTAACGGACAAAGCGCGACCCTCCGGAGGTTGAGATTTCCGTTCGATTCGGAATGGGGGCACAAAATTGTGGATAAAATGGGGAAAGGTTTCAGGTTGACAAAATATTTTGTTCTGGTTAAGCTTATAATCGAGGGGTGCGAGTTTTATACTCTATGGACAGATAATTTTTGATGAAGGAGATTACAGTAGCTGCCTGGTTATTGTCCAACCGGACTTAAGTAAAAATCGAGTTCGTTGAGAATTATTACCCCTCACTAAAAAGCTGTCAAACTAAAGTTTAACAGCTTTTTAATTTGACGGCTTTTTTGATTTCTTAAAATTTGCTAAGATGATTATATGAAACCTGCTAAATACAAAATTGCAGTTAGTGGCGCTTCAAAATTGGACAATTGTCTTTCACGCGTCGCGGGACTTTCAAGAGAAGTAGGCAAAGAAATTGCGCGTCAGGGTTGTATTCTGATAACGGGAGCAACCACCGGTTGCCCGCACCTTGCGTCTTTGGGCGCAAAAGAAGCAGGCGGACTCAGTGTCGGTTTTTCTCCCGCCGCTTCGGAGATTTCTCATATAAAAACTTATAGGCTGCCCTTAGAATCATACGACGTTATGGTTTACACGGGTTTTGATTATTCCGGGAGAAATCTTCTGATGACCAGAGCCGCCGACGGCGTTATTATTATATGCGGCAGAATGGGGACTCTTAACGAATTCACTATTGCCTACGAAGATAGCAAGCCCATAGGAATTCTGGAGGGTTCCGGCGGAACAGCAGACCTTGTTAAAGATTTACTGAAAAGACCTCACAGAAAAGGAGCGTCCGTTATTTACGACAAAGACCCTAAAAAACTAATTCAAAAGCTGATAGAATTAATTAAAAAAGAAAAACATTAAATATTTCGCTGTGGTTCGATAAACGATAAAGGCCGAATTTTTTAATAATAATCTAAAATAAGAAAATTATGCCGAATAAAGAAACCTCAAATGCCGAAGAAGGAAAATTAATAGGAAAAATCACTCATTATTTTGGTAATATCGGAGTAGCGGTAATCGAACTCTCTGACAAGCTTAAAGTGGGCGATACTATCAGAATTATCGGGGGCGAGACCGATTTTAACCAAACCGTTGATTCGATGCAAGTTGAGCATCAAAAAATCAACGAGGCCAAGAAAGGCGATTCGGTCGGTTTAAAGGTTGCTCAGAAAGTCAGAGAAGACTACAAGGTCTACAAGGTCTAAGTAAGCGCATATTAATAAATTCCAAAAAACATATAATGGAGTTTTCTGAAACTTCTCAAATTATTTTTCAATTATTTTTAGCCACTCTTTTGGGCGGCTTAATTGGTTTGGAAAGAGAGGCAAAAAGGAAAGAAGCCGGCCTCCAAACTTATAGTTTGGTTACTCTCGGCACCTGTCTGTTTACCATAATTTCCTTTCATTTGTTCAAATTATTTTTTGGTACGGTTGGCGTCACCTATGACCCTGCGGGTATAATTTCGGCAATAACCATCGGAATCGGTTTTATCGGAGCAGGAGCGATTTTTCGTCAACCGTCGGGAATTGTGGGGATAACTACGGCTGCCGGCCTATGGGCCGCCGCCGCCATTGGGATTGCCGTTGGCGCCGATTTTTATTTATTAGCCATTTTAGGAACATTTTTTACCATCTTGATTTTGGCCGGTTTGGGTTTGTTGGAAGAAAAAATATTTGTGAAAAAAAAAGAAAATGGCAATAAAGAGTAAGAATTTTCTTCTTGCGCTTTCTGTTTTAATCGGAACGACAATCGGAGCGGGAATTTTTGGAATTCCTTATGTAATATTTAAAAGCGGGCTGATACCCGGTCTTTTTTATTTTATAGTTTTGGGCGGAGCGGTTCTTTTAATCCACTTATTCTTTGGAGAAATAGTTTTAAGGACAAAAGAAAAATATCGTCTGCCGGGTTTCGCTTTGAAATATCTCGGAAGGCCGGCAGAGGTTTTAATTACCATTTCAGTCATTGTAGGAGTGGCAGGTTCTCTCCTGGCCTATCTTATTTTAGCCGGAGATTTTTTAAAAATTTTGTTTCCCTCTTTATTGAATTTGTCTTCTTTCCATTTTGTACTTATTTCCTGGTTAATTTTATCTTATCTTGTTTTCCAGGGAATAAAAATAATTGCTCCCGCCGAGATTTTTACAAACTCCCTTTTCTTTTTTATTGCCTTTATTATTTTCTTTTTCTCTCTTCCAAAATTTAATTTTTCAAATTTGCCTGTTTTGAATTTTCCCGATATTTTTTTGCCTTTTGGAATAATCTTGTTTTCTTTGGTTGGCTGGTCGGCAATTCCGGAAATAGGAGAAATATTAAAAAATTCCGATGAAAAAAAGTTTTTTAAAAAAGTGATAATTCTTTCAACGGCGATATCCGCGGTATTTTATATTTTGTTCGGGATATTGGTTGCGGGCGTCAGCGGCAGAAACACTTCAGCCGACGCCCTCTCGGGTTTAATACCCTTTTTAGGCAGTAAAATTGTTTTTTTCGGCGTTCTGGCAGGGTTGATAACAATCGCAGATTCTTTTTTAATATTAGCTCTTTATTTGAGAAATACTCTTGTCCGCGATCTTAAATTTCCAAAAATTCCGGCTTTTCTGATTGCCTGCGGTTCTCCTTTAATCCTGTTTTTACTCGGTTTTCGAAACTTTATCAACACTATCGGATTTGTCGGTACTATAATCGGGGCAGTAGAGGGAATAATTATTATTTTAATTTTCAAAAATGCTAAAAAATTGGGAGACCGGGAGCCGGAATACAGTTTAAAAATCCCCTCAATGTTGTTATACTTTTTAATGGCAATATTTATTTTAGGCGCCGTTTTCCAGTTTTTTAAATAAACATGAAATTTGTCGCAGACTTTCATATTCATAGTAAATACTCTCGGGCAACCTCCAGAGACATGGATTTGGATAATCTTGATAAATGGGCAAAAATCAAGGGCATTAAAGTTTTAGGAACAGGAGATTTTACTCATCCCGAATGGTTAAAAAATTTAAAAGATAAATTAGAACTCGCCGAGCCAGGTTTATTTAAACTAAAAAACTCGGACAGCGAAACCAGATTTATTCTGACAGCTGAAATCAGTTGTATCTATACGAAGGGAGGACGGGTCAGAAAAATTCACGTCATAATTTTTTCGCCATCTTTTGAGGTTGTGGAAAAAATTAATACGCAATTGGGGTGGATTGGCAACTTAAAATCGGACGGCAGGCCGATTTTAGGATTGGATGCCAAAGAGTTGGCAAAAATAGTTTTGAACAGTTCCCAAGAATGTTTAGTGGTGCCGGCCCACGCCTGGACTCCCTGGTTCGCGATTTTCGGTTCGAAATCAGGTTTCAATTCCATCGAGGAGTGCTTCGAAGAATATTCAAAATACATTTATTCCATCGAGACTGGCCTTTCTTCGGATCCCGCAATGAACTGGCGTCTGTCGTCTTTGGATAAAATTACCTTAATTAGCAACTCAGACGCCCACAGCCCTCAAAAAATAGGCAGGGAGGCTAATGTTTTTGATGCAGAATTGAGCTATCCAGCTATTATTGAAGCAATCAAAACAAAAAATCCTCAAAAATTTTTATACACAATTGAATTTTTTCCCGAAGAAGGAAAATATCATTTTGACGGACACAGAATTTGCGGAATAAAATTATCACCTCAAGAGACAAAAAAATACAATGGAACATGTCCGGTTTGCGGTAAACCTTTGACAATCGGAGTTTTAAACCGAGTTGAAGAATTAGCAGACAGAGAGGAAGGTTTCAAGCCGGAAGGAGCAGTACCTTTTAAAAGTTTGGTGCCCCTAGAAGAGATTATTGCTGATGTCTTATCCCAAGGTACTGGGACAAAAGAAGTAGAAAAAGAATATAAAAATTTAATTGAAAAATTCGGCTCGGAATTTAATATTCTCCTCGACGTTACCAGAGAAGAATTAGGAGGGATAACTTCGCCGGAAATTGCCGAAGGGATAATCAGAGTGAGAGAAGGAAGAGTTGTCAGGGAGCCGGGTTACGACGGCGTTTACGGCAAAATCAAGATTTTTTCTCAGGAAGAAGAAAAAACCCTTTCAAAACAATCAACCCTGTTCTAAAGAGGAGTCCATTTTATCAAATTGCCCTCGGTTTTGAATTTTCCGTCCAAAAATTTCTCGATTACCCAGGCATTAGTTTGCGAGTGTTTTGTGATTTCAGAAACCGAAACCTGGGATTTTCCCCGGGCCAAAGCCATATAAGGAAGAATTTGATCAGCCGAATATTTGTCGAGACAAGCTCCGGATTTTTGTTCTTGCAATAATTCCAAGCCGGCTTCCTTGCCGACGTCTTCTGCTCTTTTCCCCAATTTCCCCAAAGCGTCTGCTCCGATTAACGTGTTTTCAAATTCCGCTGCCAAGGTGATTTGGCTTCCCGGACATTCGGTTTCATAATATTCAACTTTTTCTTCAATGGGAAGTTTCAGTTTGCCCAAGACTTCCCTAACTCCTGCTATTTGCCTTTCGGCAATTTTTTTGTCCCTTAAAGATTCCGAAGCTCCGGAAATTACTAAAATTTCCTTTAAATTTCCTCTTTCAACCAAGCGAAGCGAAGGTTTAAGAAGAGATTTATCTCTTCGCCATGGCTCAATTGAGACCTTGACTTGAGCTCCGCCCTCAGGATAACATCCTCTTTTTAAAATATTAATTTTCACTTGAATATCTGTTTTCTCCAAAATTTTTAAAAAAACATATTGAAAATAATCCATAGTTGGAGAGAAAAAAGTATCAGTAGCTCCGCCCTCAAAGGTTATTTTTACGGGGGAAATTTGCCCCGAGCTTGTCGAATGGGCGAATAAGGAAGGAAGGATTAAAGTTTGCAAAACCAGAGCGATGCTTCCGGCAGTTTCAATTTTTATCTTCAAATCTTTTGTCTGAATTTCATCCGGATAAAATCTGATTTCTTCGCTTCCAAGAAAATCCCCCTCCAGTTTTCCGTTACAAAGTTGAGATAAGGCCCGAATCCCCAAAAGGTGTTGGGGCATAAGCCCGGTTTTTTCACGGCCCTTTCTGATATTAAAAACCCGGCAAGGTTTTTTAGTTACCGCCGAAAGAGCGCAGGCCGTCCTTAAAATTTGCCCTCCGCCCTCCAAATATGAACCGTCAATTTCGATCATGGTACTTTATTTTAGAATTTTTACAGAAATAAAACAAAAGCTCCGTTAAAATATCGTTTTTCAATGATTTTGACGGAGCCACCTAGTTTTGTTCGGTTAATTTTTTTAGTTTTTCAGCGCTTGCCCTCGGACTTTTCTTTTCATAAATTACTCCATAAATCTCTTCTATGATTGGCAGTCGGACATTTTTATTTTTTACCAATTGGTATGCGGCCCAGGCAGTGTGAAATCCTTCAATCGTGATTCCTTTTTCTTTCAACTCTTCTTGTACCTTATCAATTCCTTTTCCAATGAGGGACTGTCCCAGGCGATAATTACGGCTCAAAGAGTCAGCAGAAATTTCCAAATCCCCCATGCCCGCCGGTCCCCAAAAAGTTTTCTCGTCAGCACCCATTATTTTTCCCAGTAAAATCATCTCTTTGACACATTCTTCAATCAGCTTATTTTTAAGCGCTGGGTTTTCTTTTCCAGTTTCGGCCAGCCCGATTCCAATTACCATTACATTTTTTAGGGCTCCAGCCAATTGGGTGCCCAAGAGATCAGTCGAGGTTTTAATTGCCAACCAATCGGTTTCGAAAAGGCTTTTAATCTCCTTAAGCAGATTTTCGTTTCTACAGGCTAATGCTTCAGTAGCTGGAATTTTTTTGTGTACTTTTTTGCCATAACCCGCTCCGGTAAGATGGAGAATATCTATCTTTCCCAGTACTTCCTCTGCTACTTGGAAGGGGAGAAGAGAAGTGTTTTTTTCCATTCCCTTTGAAATCATTAATAAGGCAGAAAAAGTAAAGCCGGAAATTTTCTGGCACATTTCTCTTACCGCAAAAGAAGGTACAGCCAGCAATGTCAAATAAGAACCGTTTGTTATTTCTTCTAGGTTATCTGATAATAAAACCTCCCGTGGTAAAGTAATAGCTGGATCGGAATGTTTAAGATTTTGGCGAGTCTTTTTGGCTTCGTTGATGAGTTGAGAATCGCGGTCCCACACTTTTACCTCCGCTTTTTGGTAGGTACTAAGTATGTGTGCTATTCCCCAACCCATAGCTCCGGCGCCAAGAATACTGACTGTTTTCTTGTTGGCCATGGATGTTTACCTCCTTAAAAATTAAAGAGCTGGAATCAGCCCTCCTATTGTGAAAATGACACAAAAGTTATAAGATGTCAATATAAGACATTATGGCCATAAAACAAAGAATTAAAAAAATGGGTCATTATAAACCTCCTTTGGAGGGAAGAGCGGCAAAGGATTATTTGCTTTTGGATTTTAACGAGAGAACTACGGGAGCCAACCCGAAAGTGAAAAAGGCCCTGAAAGAATTCATTGATTCGGACAGATTGCAAGTTTATCCGGAATACGGCGACCTGGAATTAAAAATCGCAAAATACGCCGGTGTGAAACCAAGTGAAGTTATGATGACAAATGGCGGAGATCAGGGCATTGATATAATTTCAAGGGCATATCTCGATGAGGGAGACAAAGTTATTATTCCTTTTCCCGCTTTTGCCATGCACTATCAATCGGCCGGCATCCAGGGAGCGGAAATTTTAGAGCCGAAATACAAAGAAGGGGGAGAATTGCCCCTTGAGGAAATTCTAGATTTATTGGGAAATGAGAAAGTAAAACTGATAATTCTTTGTAATCCCAACAATCCTTTGGGAAGCGTAATCCCAATCGAGGACGTGGAGCGAATTTTGGAAAAAGCAAAAGAAAAAGACGTCGCCGTTCTGCATGACGAGGCCTATTTCGAGTTTTCGAAAATAACCTGTAAAGATTTGATTGAAAAGTACGACAACCTTTACATTATCAGGACTTTCGCCAAGGCTTTTGCCTTGGTTGCGACAAGGGCGGGTTACGTCATTTCCCAAGAAAAAAATATTCAAGAATTATCAAAAATCCGCGGGCCTTACGACGTCAATATGTTCGCAAAAACTGCAATTTTAACCGCCCTGTCAGATATAAAATATATGGAAGATTACGTCAAAGAAGTAATGGAGAAATCCAAGCCGAAATTGGAGCAATTTTTGAAAGAAAGAAACATTTTCTTTTATCCAAGCAGGGCCAATTTTTTGCTTTTAAGGTTTTCGGATCCAAAAAAAATAATGGAGGGCTTAAAATCAAAAGGGATTTTAGTCAGGCCAAAATCAGCCCCTGATAAAAAAGATGCGGTCAGGATTAGTATCGGCACATTGAAAGACACGGAACGGCTCATCGCGGCATTGGGAGAAATATTCTCAAAGAGATAAATCTCTTTTCGACCCGCGTCCGCCTGTTGGCGGACTTGGTGGTTGACAATAAATTTTAAGAGAGTAAAAATAAATTTACGCAAATGGAAAAACTTCAAGAAGTTTTAATTAAATATTTGACGGAAACGGTGAAAGAAGTGAAAAGGCGGGCTTCCAATGGCGATGGCCGCGAGATTTTGGGCGAGGTGATAAACCGGCCGGAAGATGTGGAAATTGGCATTGATAGGGTGGGAGAGGAAATTCTGGAACAGCTTTTAAAAGAAAATCAAATTAAAGCCACTATTTATTCTGAACCCGAAGGTCGGGATATTGAAAACGGCAATGATTTTTACGGCGCCATTGACCCTTTTGACGGCTCCGCTCTTTTTTTAAAGGGCTTTGAACATAATTGGTACACGGCCTTGAGTTTTTACGACGAAAATAAAAAACCGATCGCTACGGGAATTGCCGATATTCTAAACGAGAAATTTTATATAATGGCCGACGGCCGCGTTTATCTGTTAGACCCAAAAACCGGCAAAAAGAAGGATCTTTTGCCCTCCAAAAGAGAAAAATTAAGCGAGCAGATTGTTTTAGCAACTTATTTGATGAAATCAATTTACTCTACGAAATTTTTGGAATTTTTCGGCGACTTGGTGAAAAATATGCATCCAAAAGCTTTATTGTATCCTCAGGGAGGTTCTTTTATTTATTCTTATTTGGCGTCAGGATTAGTTGATGCTTACGTGATGTTTAACGAACCAAGGTCGGAAATTGATCCCGGATTTCCGATTGCCAAAGCCGCAGGCTGTCAGATTGTCAGCGTTGACTCAGATGGCAGATACCGGGACTACGAATTTTTGCCGGGTCGCCAGCACGATAAGGTGGATTTGTTAATCGCTTCGGCCACTCCGGAAATTAGAGACCAGTTAATAAGGGAATATGTTAAAAAATATGATGAAAAATACTCTTTTAAATCTTAAACCGATTCAAAAATTTATAGACGGCGTCGGCAAAGACGTAAAAAAGTTTTTTGGAAAAGACAGAGGCTGTATTATCGGGCTGGAAGACGACGGAGTTTTTTATGCGAAAGGACTATATGAATGGTTAAAAAATAAAAATCTAATTTTCACTACCATGAACGACGATGGCAGGGGGCTGGAAGAAGAAAAAACGAAGGGAAGGAAGGTTTTATTGGTAGATAACGATATTATTACTGGTAAGGGTTACAAAAGAGCGATGGAAGCGATACGGCTTAAAAAAGAAAAATTAGGAATTAAAGAGGTGAAATACGCCGTTTTATGCGACAGAACCGGCCTGGCTGATTTTTCAGTGGAAGGATATTCCGCTTATGCTCCTTGGAGTCTGGAGAGGCTGGATGGAGTTGATTTGAAAATCATTCAGGCTTTGTCAGAAGATGGAACGAAGTCATTTGTCGAGATTGCCAAGGGCACCGGTTTAAGCCAAGTTGCCATTAAAAACAGGGTGGAGAGGCTGATAAAAGATAAAGTTTTGAAAATTCAAGGATTATTGAATATGGAAAAAGTTTATTCGGTCAGCGCACATATTGATATCGAGGCGGACAGCAAAACGATTAACCGCCTGATAGAAAAATTTGAAAAGTCCCCCGTCGTTTATCATCTCGTCAAAACTTCCGGAAGATACAATTTAATGGTAAGCATAGCCACTCCGAATCTGGAAAGCATAGAAAATTTTATTGCAAAAGAAATAAGATCAGAGCTGGGAGTCAAGCATATTGAAGTTAATGTCGGGGAACTGCCGATAATTCCTAAGTCCTGGACGCCCCCGATTATCTGATTTATCTTGACCCCGTTAGAAATTTTGCAGCATTCAGTTTTTCAGTAAAACCTTGGTATCAAAAATTCCTAAACGGGGGCTTGACACGTTCTCTTGCTTTGGTAATATTAAGCGTACACAATAAACTTTAAAAAATAAACGAAAAAAGCGATTTTAGTTAGTTTTCTAAAGTGTCTTGACAAGGATACCTGATCGTCTATAATTAAAAATGAAAAGTAAAAAAATTAAAGATTAACAAAAATGATAATAGAAAATATAAAGAAAAATAATTGTTTAAGGGTTAGGCGCCTTTCACAAAGGGTCTATGCCATTTTAGCTTTAACCTTTAAAAAAATTATTTGCTGAGGAATTAGAAAAAAATATTTACTTCAAACAACTAATCCCCTCAGCTAAAGGGGATTTTTCAGAAACCGAGCCCAGTAAAGCGGGGCGAAGATGGAGAAGAAGGAAACTTCTTCGGCCAAAATATCAAATAAATTTATCTCAATGCCAGAGGAAAAAAAGTTTTATCTAACCAAAGAAGGATGGGAAAGAGTAAAAAAGGAATATAAAGACCTTAAAGAGCTTAAACTTGCCAAGACCAAAGGAGAATCTCCTAAAATTTTGCATTCTGAGGATTTGAACCCCGAATACCTCGCTTTTCAGGAGGATATAAGTTTTCTTGAGTCAAGAATAATTGAACTCGAAAACACTTTAAAAAACGTTGAACTGATAAAACCGCCCAAAAAACAAAATATCGTTGATTTGGGCGCCACGGTTTTAGTTGAGGTTGACGGTCAAAATGACGAATTTACGCTCGTCGGTTCTTTGGAAGCCAATCCCACCGTAGGAAAAATTTCTAATGAATCGCCCGTCGGCAAGGCTCTCTTGGGGCATCAGACTGGAGACAATGTGGTTGTTTCTTCCCCGATACAGACAACTTATAAAATTAAGAAAATAAAATACAGAACCGCTTAAAAATTGCGATTTTTGGCGCAAGAGATGATAATTTCCTCTCTCGCTTAAAGATTGCGATTTTTGGCGCAAGAGATGATAATTTCCTCTCTCGCTTAAAGATTGCGATTTTTGGCGCAAGAGATGATAAAGAAGAAGATTTATCTTCTTCGCTTGCCGAGTCTCCGTAGGAGCGAAGGTTAAGAAGAGATTTATCTCTTCGCTTTTTTGTTTGGATGAAAGTCGAAGAAGACTCCTTCTTCTTCACCTCGCTTTTATTATAATTGTATGTAAGCTCGGCATATGATAAATTGAAAGTGTATATATGAAATATGAAAGAAATTCTTAATTTTTTTATTGAGGTCGGTAAATTAAAAAGAAAGTTCAGAAAGGGCTGGCTGATTCATGGAATCAAAAACTCAGAAAGCACGGCTGAACATATTTTCCGTATGACTATAATTGCTTGGGTGCTGGGCAAAAATAAAAAATTAAACATGGAAAAAGTTATTAAAATAGCTCTTATCCATGATTTATGCGAAGTTTATGCTCCGGATATGACTCCTTATGATCCTTTACTTCCCAAAGATAGAAAAAAAGCGATGGAAATTCTTAAAAAGTGGCCGAAGTTTACCCCTTCGCTAAAAATAAAAAAATATAAAAATAAATATAAAATAGAACTCTTTGCATTAAAAAGGCTTGTTTCCAGATTACCGCTTCATCTTGGAAAAGAAATTCTGAATCTTTGGTTTGAATTTGAAAAAGGATTAAGTAAAGAGGGGAGATTTGTCAAACAGGTGGATAAAGTTGAAAATCTTTTGCAGGGTCTGGAATATTGGAAAAAGCATGGAAAAATTCAGCATAAGCTTTGGATGAGATGGGCCAAAGAGATTTTAGACGATCCGGTTTTGATTGAATTTATGAGGACATTAGAGGAAAAATTTTGCAAAAAATGCAAACATTAAAATATTTCATTTTTATTTCAATTGTTTTAAGCGGTTTGTTGTTTCTTTTCGGCCCGGAAGTAATTCCGAGTAATTTCCAACCTCAAGAAATTATTAATACCGTTCAAGATAAGGATATAATTATTATTTTTAATTCAGGGGGCTGGGGAGATACTCCTTTTGAAAAAGCCGAAGATTTCGCGCCCGTTATAGAAGAAATTCAGAAAACTCTTCAGGGTTTTGGGTATAATTCAATAGTTATTCCTTTTAACAGAACAAAAAATACTTTAACGGGTAAATTTTCCGGCGCCAAAGATTTTTTAAGATATTTTGAGTCCAGTTCAGATATTTTAGCCCGAGATTTGGAATTTTTGGCCGAGAAATTTCCAAATAAGAAAATCATCATAACCGGTTTGTCGGCCGGAGGAGCTTTAGCCAACGAGACAATTGAAAGGATGTCTGATAAAGCCCGAAATTCTGTTTATGCGATAGCGGCCGGGACTCCTTTTTGGATAAAAACTCCCAAGTCAGAAAACGTTCTTCAGCTGGATAATAATGGAAAAGACAGCTTAGTGGAGGGAAACACTAAATCCTTGTTGCTGGCCTTGATTAAAGCCCCATTCCAGTGGGTTTCTTCAAAAATAAAAGGAGAAAACATCACATTATCTCAGGCATTTTATGCTCCTGGACACGATTATTCCTGGTCTTCCCCTGAAGTAGGATCCCGAATCGTAAACTTCCTCGAAAATAAAATTCACTAGGAAGTCTTGATTTTGGTCTGCTCGATATATCTCAATCCCTGTGATATAATTTCAATAATGACAGGATTAATCGGAAGATTTTTACTTTTTTTAATTTCTCTTTTAATCGGTTCGGGATTATTTACTTGGATCGGGAAAATGGTCGGCTGGCAGGGAATAAGCGACGCCCTTGCGGTTTTTACCGGTTGGCAGGGATTGGCTATTTTTGGCTTAACGATTCTGATGGCTTTGGTGGGCACTTGGAAATGGAAAGAAATTTTAAAGGGGATAGAAATCAAAATCCCTTTCAGGGCGCTTTTCGGTCCTTATTTAACCGGTTTTGCGATAATGTTCTTGGCCCCGATTTTAATCTGGGGAGGAGAGATTTTCCGCGGTTATGTCTTGAAAAACAGGAATTCGATTCCTTGGTCAAAAGGAATGGCTTCGGTGATAATAGACCGGATTTTAGAGTGGACTGCCAATTTGGCAGTTATTTTTTTAGGCGGGATATTTTTTCTTTCCGTTATCGGTTTTCCTCCGACAAAATTGGCAATAATTTTTGGCGGATTGTTTCTGATTTTTTTCGCCGGAATTTTCTTTTTTTATTTTAAATCCATCAAAAAAGAAAGCATGGTGAAATTTTTTATTCCTGGCGGTCAAGACCAGCCTCTCGAAGTTGAAAAAGAAATTTTCGCTTTCTTCAGGTCTTCAAAAAAATCTGCCGTCTGGAAAACAATCGGTCTTTCTTTTTTAAGAGCGGCCATTATGTATTTTCGTGCTTTTATCCTGATTTTATTTTTAGGAAAAAACATCGGGGTCCTGCCTGCTTTGTCTGTTTTAGGTTTTAGTTATCTGGCAGTAATAATTCCCATTCCCGCCGCCTTGGGTTCCCATGAGGCGATACAAACTTTCGCTTTCAATTCTTTGGGACTGGGAGCCTCTACCGCCGCCGCTTTTACAATGATAATCCGAGGCGCGGAATTAATCATTGCCCTGCTCGGCTTGATATTTTTATTCCGATTGGGAATTATTATAATAAAAAACGTCTTATTTAAAAAAGTGGAAAATTTGATAAAAAATAATAATAATTAAAATAAACGATGAGAAGGAAGTTCTTATCTTTACCTTTCTTTACCTTCGCCCGCTGAGTCGCAGCGAAGTAAAGAAGAGATTTATCTCTTCGCCCCGCTAGGGCGGGCTCGGTAAATGAGTCAAAGAGGACTTCGTCCTCTTTTCCACCTTCGCCCGCTAAGGCGGGCTCGGTATATGATTAACATCAATAGAGTCATTAAAGTCTTGATCAGTTCCGATTTTCTGCTTCAATCCGGCTGGGGATTGATCGGGCCGATTTTCGCCATTTTCTTGACGAAACAAATTCAGGGAGGCGATTTGAAAATGGTGGGATTCGTGGCCGCTACTTATTGGATGGCAAAATCAATCATTCAGCCGTTTATTGCCCATCGTTTGGACAGGAATCATGGCGAAAAAGACGATTTTATTTTCCTTGTCGGAGGAATGTATGTGGCTAACTTGATTCCCTTGGGTTACATCTTCTCCACTCAGCCGTGGCACATTTTTACCTTAGAATTCATCAGGGGCGTTGCTATGGCTTGCGTTATTCCGACTTGGTCAGGTATTTTTACCCGTCATATTAATAAAGGCAGAGAAGCTTTTTCTTGGAGTTTGGAAAGCACGGGCGTCGGTTTTGCGGCAGGTTTGGCCGGCGCCATAGGGGCTTCCTTGGCCAGTATTTTCGGCTTTAAAATCGTTTTTGTTTTAGTCAGTATTTTTGGTTTAATGTCTTCTTCTCTTTTGATTTTGATCCGCCATCAGATTTTTATTAAAGATCATTTTGCGCCTCGCATTCCGCAAAGCGAAAAACCTTTCTAATAAGACGGGCGATGAAGCTTTGCTTCATCTTCACCTTCGTTTTTATTTAAATAAAAACTCGGTTAATGAAAAACAAAGAAATAGCCAAGATTTTTTACGGTATCGCCAGCTATTTGGAGATGGATGAAGTTGCTTTTAAGCCTTTTGCATATCGCAAGGTGGCCATCAATTTGGAAACAATGGAAGAGGATGTTGAAGAAGTCTATAAAAAAGGAGGAATTAAGGCCCTAGAAGAGATTCCGGGAGTGGGAAAGAATATCGCCAAAAGCATTGAGGAATATTTAAAAACCGGAAAAATTAAATACTACCAGCGATTTAAAAAGAAAATTCCGATTGACTTAGAAGAAATAATCGCGGTGGAGGGAATGGGGCCCAAAAGAGCCAAAGTCCTTTATCAGAAATTAGGGATTAAGAATTTAAAGGATTTGGAAAAACAGGCGAAATCCCATAAAATTGCCTCTTTGTTCGGCTTTGGCAAAAAAACGGAAAAGAATATTTTAGAAAGCATTATTTTTTTAAAAAAAAGCAAGGGTCGATTTTTATTGGGAGAGATTTTGCCGAAAGCAAAAGAGGTTTATGAAAAATTGAAAAGTTTAAAAGAAGTGGAAAGAATTGATATGGCGGGTTCTTTGCGGAGAAAAAAAGAAACAATCGGAGATGTTGATTTTTTGGTAATTTCCAAGAATCCGGGCCCAATAATGGATTTTTTTGTGAAATTGCCGGGCGTCATTAAAGTTTGGGCCAAGGGAGCGACCAAGTCCTCGATTCGGTTGAAAGACGGAGGGTTTGATGTGGATATCCGCGTTGTGCCCAAGAAATCTTTTGGCGCCGCCTTGCAGTATTTTACGGGCTCAAAAGAACACAATATTGAAACCAGGAAAATTGCCATGGACAAAGGATTGAAGCTTTCGGAATACGGATTATTCCGGGGGCCCAGAATGGTTGCTTCCCAAACCGAAGAAGATATTTATCGGGCCTTGGATATGGACTGGGTAGAGCCGGAATTAAGAGAAAATCAGGGAGAAATTGAATTATCCTTAAAACATAAACTGCCCCGTATTGTCGGCTATCAGGATATAAAAGGCGACTTGCACGTTCATTCCGATTGGGACGGCGGGGTAAATTCAATTTTAGAGATGGCAAGGGCGGCTAAAAATATGGGTTATGAATATATCGGGATTTCAGACCACACGAAATTTTTAAGAATCGAGCATGGTCTCAATGAAAGACAGCTTCTGTCTCAAAGAAAAGAAATTGAAAAACTAAATACTAGATACAAAATACAAGATACAAAATTCAGAATCCTCCAGGGATGCGAAGCCAATATTTTGAAAGACGGGTCAGTCGACATTAATGACGAAGCTCTGAGGAAATTAGATTACGTTATAGCCGGCATCCATTCCAACTTTAAAATGGAAAAAAACGAAATGACCGAAAGAATGATAAAAACGATGAAAAACCCGAATATAGACATAATTTCTCATCCGACCGGCAGGATATTAAAAAAAAGGGACGAATATCGAATAGATTTTGATAGAATTTTGAGGGTGGCTAAAGAAACTGGGATAATTTTGGAAATCAATTCCTTTCCAGAAAGATTGGATTTGAACGATCAGAATATCCGTCGGGCAAAAGAAGCTGGTGTTAAAATGATAATTAATACCGATTCTCATCACAAAGATCAACTAAGATTTATTGAATTTGGTATCGCTCAGGCGCGGAGAGGCTGGGCAACTACGGAGGACATTATTAATACCCAGTCGTCGGAAAGATTATTAAAATATTTTAAAGAAGTTCAATAAATGATTACTATTCGCAAAGCAAAAGTTAAAGATGTTCTCCAGGTCCAGCAATTAATTGAACCCTTTGCTCAAGAAGGAAGAATGCTGACGAGGCCGATTTACGAGATTTACGATGCCATCCGCGATTATTTTGTAGCGATTGTTAATAGTAAAATTGTTGGGTGTTGTGCTTTGCATATATTTGGGAAAGAGTATAATCCTAAAAATAACAAAGAAGAAGAAATAATTTTGGCCGAAGTAAGAGCTTTGGCAGTAATAAAGAAATGGCAAGGGAAAAAGATTGGCACAAAATTAATTAGAAAATGCTTGAAAGAAGCCAAAGAATTAGCAATAAATAAAATCTTTGTTTTAACTCTCGAAGAAAATCTTATTTTTTTTTAAAAAGCTCGGTTTTAAAAGGTCAGCCAGAAATAGTTTTCCTCAAAAAATCTGGCAAGAATGTGTTAAATGTCCCCGATTTCCTTCTACTTGTAATGAAATCCCGTTAATTTTAGAGCTTTAAAAAATAAATTATGTCCGTAGAACGTTCTGCAGGGGCAATAATTTTCAGAAAAGATTCCTCCTCCGCTAAAGCTACGGAGAGTAAGGGTGATAAAATATATTACCTGCTTTTACATTATCCAACCCGAACAAAGCGAAGGGTTGAAGATGAAGGTAGGCTCCGTGCGAAGAAAATGAATCTTCTTCTTATCCCTTCGCTGGCGCTTGGGAAAAAGAGGAAAACTTCATCGACCAACCAAGCAAAGCGAAGGGTTGAAGATGAAGGTAAACTCCGAAGGAGGCAAACTTCATCGACCTCCCCCAAAAAAGAATATTGGGACTTGCCGAAAGGCCACATTGAAAAAGGCGAAGACATATTGGAAACGGTGAAAAGAGAAATTTTTGAGGAAACTGGACTAAAAGATATTAATTTCAAGGGGGAATTTAAAGAAACCATTAAATATTTTTTTAAATGGGAAGGAAAAAATATTTTGAAATTCGTCACTTTTTATTTAACGGAAACAAAAACCAAAGAAGTGAAAATTTCAGGGGAGCATGTGGGTTTCCAATGGTTATCCTATGACGATGCCATGTCACGATTAACTTTTAAAAATGCCAAAAACATTCTTCAAAAAGCAAACGACTATTTAAATCAAAAACCGAACTTCCATTTATGGAAGCGAAGGTGAAGAAGAGGACGAAGTCCTCTTCGCCTTTCAATATTGAATCTCTTTACTAAAAAAAGAAGGAGTGCTAACAAGAAATGGGAGGGTTGCCCTTTGACAACCTAATCGGATAACCGAAAGAAGAAAATAATTTTAACAAGGAGGAAAGGTAAAATGTCAGGAGTGTTTGGAATTGATGTCGATAGAAATTGTTGGGAAGAAGCAATGGCTGCGATGGGCATTATTCAGCCCAGGGGAGACGAGTGGGGTGGATTTGCTACCGTTCAGGGAGAAGAAATCATTAGAGAGGCAGATAAGGGTAAGATAATGTCTCTATTGGAAAGAGAGGGTTTAAAATTAAAAGACCCTCAAAGGATTATCGCCCACGTTAACCAGAGTCCCAAAAACCCTCAGCCGGCCAGAATTGAAGAGACGGATATGGGGCCAATTGCCTTGGCTTTTGACGGCAAGATTACCAATAAAGACGAGCTTAGGAAAAAATCAGCTTATCTGGTTGGTTCTGAAGCCGGCATCATGGCAAGGCTTGTTGCGGCTGGCAGAAATCCCATAGAGGGGCTGGAGAACGTCTACAAAAACGTAAAAGGGCCGTTTTGCCTAGTTTTACTGACTCGGGAGGGAATTTTCGCTGCCAGAGACATTTTAGGCATCAGGCCCATGATTGCCGGCAGATTCTTCGGAAACGAGAAAATAGGATGCGCCGTTGCTTCCGAATCGGTTTGTTTGGAGCACATTGGCATGGAATTGATCAGAGATATCAAACCGGGAGAAATAATTGCCATTGAACCTGGCGGATTCAAAACCATAAAACAAATTACCAGCCCTGGCCTTATAATCTGCGGGTTTGAGTACGCTTATTGGGCCAGACCGTCTACAATTATCGAAGATATTTGGGTTGGCGAAGCGAGAAGAAACGCCGGCAAAAAACTTGCTCCCGGTTGTCCAGATGCCGATATTGTTTCCAGTTTTCCCATGTCCGGCAATTCAACGGCCGAGGGATTGCACCAAGCCCTAAAGATTTTCTACCAAAGCATTTTCGATTTTAATATCGAGGCTGGTGGTCGAAGCTTTCTTCCGTTTTCCTCTGCAAAAAGAGCCAAAAGAGCAAAAAACAAACTCTTGATAATGCCTTGGGCAGTAAAAGGAAAACGGATTATTCTGGTGGACGATTCGATCGTCGAGGGCAATCAAACTTTGGCAAGGATTTTTATAGTGAAAAAGGCGGGAGCGGAAGAAGTGCACCTGAGAATTGAGACGCCGCCGATGAAATACCCTTGTCCGTTTGATGTCACTCCGCGAGGCGAATTGCTTGCCGCTAACCATACCCTCGAAGAAATGCGAAAAATCTTGGGAGTTAAGACTTTAGGGTTCAATACGGTGGAGGACATCGCCGATGCCATTGTTTCAGCTCAAAACGAGAAAAGAAAAAAGGAAAATCCAATTAAGATTGAAAATGTCTGTTTGGGTTGTTTCACCGGCGAATTTCCAAAATACTACAATCTATAATAAAAAGAACAAAAAGTCTCCGTCCTTCCTTAGGGCGGAGACTTCCTGTTTTAATTAATGCCTATCCTTTTGCTTTCTCAATTATTTTCTCTAAGATTTGAGGATGAGTTCGGGCGAGATTAGATAAAATTTTTCGGTCGAGTTCGATTTTGTTTTTCTTTAATCTAGCAATGAAGCTACTGTAAGAAATTCCCTGCTGTTTACAGGCGGCATTAATTTGAATTTGCCATAGTTTGCGGAATTCCCTCTTTTTCGTTCTTCTGTCCCGATAGGCATATTCCCAGGCATGCATTAAGGCCGTTTTTGCCGCTCGATACTTTGTTTTTCTTCCCCAGCGGAAACCTTTGGCATGTTTCAACAAATGCCTCCTTCTTTTTTGCGAAAATACACCGCCTTTTACTCTTACCATCAGATTTTTAGTATTTTTCTAATCTCTTTTGTCTCGCTTGAGGAGACTTTAACCCATTTTCGACTTTCTCGGACTTTTTTTCCGGATTTTTTTGCACGATAATGGTTAAGTCCGCTGGCTCTTCTTAAAATTTTGCCAGTTTTAGTTATTTTAAAACGCTTGGTAATTGATTTTCTGCTTTTTAATTTTGTCATAGACCGAGCCCGCCTTGGGCGGGCGAAGGTAAAGATGAATCCCTAGATTCATCGCCTGTAATACCGAGCCCGCCTTGGGCGGGCGAAGGTAAAGATGAATCCCTAGATTCATCGCCTGTAATACCGAGCCCGCCTTGGGCGGGCGAAGGTGGGGGCAAAGAGATAAATCTCTTCTTCCGCTTCAGCTAACGCTTCAGCAAAAGAGGATTTATCCTCTTTTGCTACCCTTTTGAAATGATTATCATCAAACCCCCGAATTCTTTTTTTAAGTCTCTTTCAATTTTAATCGGAGTGGCATTTTGCAAAATTTCTAGGAATTTGCTTACTTTTTTTCTGGCGAGATCTTGGAATGCTTTTTCCCGTCCCTTTAAATACATTTCTACCCTTACTTTATTTCCTTTATTTAAAAATTTTTCCGTTTGGTGCGCCTTAGTTTCCAGATCATGCAGAGATATATTAAAAGTTAATCTTATTCTTTTAAGCTCTCCTCCCTTTTGTTTTTTTGTCGATTTATTTTTTTTCTCTTCTTGATAAAGATATTTTCCGTAATCTCCCAATTTGCAAACTACAGGTGTTACTTTTTCCGTAACCTGGATTAAATCTAATTTGCGTTCTATGGCAAGCCGGGCAGCTTCTTCAAACGGCACAACTCCCAGTTGTTTTCCGGTTTCGTCGATTAATCTGACTTCCTGCGCCCTTATTTGTCTGTTGATTATCGGTTTTTTAAACAATTTGTTTTTTTGTGGAGGTGGCGAGGGTGAACTCGCGTCCAAAAATTAATACAAAGACAGATCTACAAGCATAACCCAATTTGTAGAATAATAGAAAGTTTAAATTGGGTAAAATCTTTCTATTTTTAACCCGTTGCGTTTCAATAACTTTTTAGGGTTGAAAAAAGCTATCTATCTCGATAATATGACACCCTTTTTTACCCATCGAGAATCAGTAAAAAGGATGGCATTAAGCTAATGCTAATGCAGGTTGTTTGAATAAGTTGGCACTTATTATTTTCCCGAAGTTTTACGAGATTCGAGAATACTCGGTTTGCCTATCTTGGTTTAATTTCTGTCAATTCTTGCACCCCCCTCTATACAAAGATTTCGAAAAAATCTTTGTCGAGCCCGACGCGAACTTTTCAGAAGTTCGCGTATAGGGCATTACCGACTCTTTAACTCACGTTCTATTTCTCTATCTGTTTCCCGTTTTCTGATCAGCTCTCTTTTATCCGTTTTTTTTCTCCCCTTTGCTATCCCGAATTCAAGCTTGATTTTACCTTTCTCAGTATACAATTTTAATGGTATTAAAGTCAACCCTTTTTCCTTCACCTTGCCAATCAAATATTTAATCTCCTCTTTTTTTAAAAGAAGCTTTCTTGAGCGTTCGGGATTGTAATCGGGGGGCGCATTCTTCGGCTGATAGGGAGAAATTTGCGTTCCTATCCAAAAAACTTCAGGTTTTCCGCTCTCGGCATGTCCTTTTATCGCGACATAAGAACCGGCTAAATTTACCCCTTTTGTTTTTATCGATTTTACCTCCTGGCCGATCAAAGAAATCCCCGCTCCAAACTTCTCCACGATATCATAATTGAAGTAGGCCTTTTTGTTCTCTGATAATACCTTCATCCCTTTCATTTTAGCAAAAAATGAGATAAAATGAAGCATAATATGCTTCGGGAAGAAATCAAAAAATTAACGGAAAAAGCGGTAAAAGACCTCTACGGCAAAGAGGTTGCGGTTTCGATAGAACGGCCGTCAGAATCCGTTTACGGCGATTATGCCACCAATGTAGCCATGACGATTAAAAAAAATCCTCAGGAAATTGCGGATGTCATAAAATCTACTATTTTAGAGAAAGTAGAGATAAAAAACGGATTTATCAATTTTTTCGTTTCAAAAAAATATCTCCAAAAAAAGATAGGCGAGATTCTGAAGAAAAAAGATAAATTCGGCAATTTAAAAATCGGAAAAGGACAAAAAGTAAACGTTGAATTTATTTCGGCCAATCCCACGGGTCCCTTAACGTTAGGCAACGGACGGGGAGGATTTTGCGGAGATGTTTTAGCGAATATATTAAATAAGGCGGGTTATAAGGCGGAGAGAGAATACTATATCAACGATGTCGGCGAACAAATTAGAAAATTAGGGCATTCGGTTATCGGAGATTCAGAAGCGGTTTACAAAGGTTCATATATCGAGGAATTAAGAACCCGCCTCAACGGCGGATCCGCCGAAGAGGCGGAAAGAGTTGGAGAAAAAGCCGCCAAAACTATTTTAGGAGAAACGATAAAACCTTCAGTGAAAAAAATGGGAATAGAATTTAACGTTTGGTTTCGCGAATCAGAATTATACAAAAAAAAGGAAATAGATAAAATTTTGGAAGAACTGGAAAGGAAAAATCTATCGTATAAGAAAGAAGGAGCTTTATGGTTCCAATCGACAAAATTCGGCGATGACAAAGACAGAGTTCTGATTAAAGCAGACGGCGAAAAAACCTATTTATCTTCAGATATCGCTTATTTAAAGAATAAGTTTAAAAGAGGGTTTGATAAATTAATTTACTTTTTGGGAGCGGATCACTGCGGTTATGTCGGGAGAATAAAAGCGGCAGCCGAAGCTTTATGTTTTCAAAAAGAACAGGTCGATATAATCATTATGCAGCTGGTTAGGCTTGTCGAAGGGGGTAAGGAAATGAAGATGTCAAAAAGAACCGGTTTTTATGTCACGATAGACGAATTGATTGGAGAAGTCGGTCTGGACGTTGCCAGATTCTTCTTTTTGGCCAGAAGCTCCGATACTCATTTAAATTTTGATTTGGATTTGGCAAAACAGCAATCAGAAAAAAATCCTGTTTTTTATGTCCAATATGCTCATGCTCGGATTTGCAGTATTTTGAGGAAAATAGATACAAAATACAAAATACAAAATACAAAATACAATTTATTGGATCATCCAAGCGAATTGGAACTTATTAAACAGCTTATTAGACTTCCGGAAATAGTTGAAGATACGGCCGAAGATTATCAGGTCCAAAGATTGCCTCAATATGCCTTGGACGTGGCGACCGTTTTTCATCAGTTTTACAGAGATTGCCGGGTGATTTCGGAAGAAAAAGAATTAACTCAGGCAAGATTATCTTTAGTCTCGGCGACTGGAATTATGTTAAAAAACATATTAAACTTAATGGGAATTTCTGCTCCCGAGAAAATGTAATGATATAGCAGGCGATGAAGTAGCGACTTCATCTTCACCTTCGTTTTTATTAAAATCAAAACTCGGTCATGGATTTAAGTTTTCCCAAATTAGAACAAAAAATTTTAAAATTCTGGAAAGAAAACGGAATTTTTGAAAAGAGTATTTTAAGGTTTAAAAAAGCGCCCAATTTTGTATTTTATGAGGGGCCGCCGACGGCCAACGCCAAGCCGGGAATCCATCATATTTTGAGCAGGGTTTTCAAAGACATTATTTGCCGCTATAAAACCATGCAGGGATTCAAGGTTTTAAGAAAAGCGGGCTGGGATACCCACGGTTTGCCGGTTGAACTGGAAATAGAGAAAAAATTGGGATTGAAAAATAAAAAAGACATTGAAAAATTCGGCATCGCCAAATTTAACGAGTTGTGCAAGGAATCAGTCTGGAATTACAAAAAAGATTGGGAAAAATTAACCGAAAGAATTGCTTTCTGGCTGGATACGGAAAACCCATACATTACCTATACGCAAGAGTATATCGAAACGGTTTGGTGGATAATAAAAAAAATTCACGATAAAGGGCTCATATATCAGGATTATAAAGTTGTCCCTTATTGCCCCCGATGCGGCACAAGCTTGTCATCTCATGAGGTGGCTCAGGGGTATCAGAGAATTAAGGAACCGGCTATTTATGTAAAATTAAGAATTAAAAATCCGGAATTCAAAGATTCGTATTTATTGTTTTGGACCACGACTCCCTGGACCTTGCCCGCTAATGTGGCTTTGGCCGTAAATCCCGGATTCACTTACGTTAAAGTTAAGACGGGTGACGACTGTTTAATTTTAGCCAAGGAAAGAATGGAGAGCTGCGGCGTAAAGGGGGAAATTATTAAAGAATTTAAAGGAAAAGATTTGGTTGATTTGAGATACGAGCCCCTTTATCTTTTAGATGAGGAAAATCTGAAGAACGCCTACAAGGTAATTTCCGCTGATTTTGTTTCTTTGGAAGAGGGCACGGGTTTTGTGCACATTGCTCCGGCTTTCGGCGAAGAAGACATGGAAGCCATAAAAAATCAAAATTTGAAAATCAAAAACCGAGCTTCCAAAAGAAGCGAAGGTGGAAAAGAGAACGAATCTCTCTTTGACATACAGAACGATAAGTTCCCGATTTTATTAACGGTTGACGAAGAAGGGAAGTTTATACTCGATGTTAAAAAATGGGCGGGTCTTTTTGTCAAAGATGCAGACCCCAAAATTGTCGAAGATCTAAAGAGGAGGAATCTCCTCTTTAAGCAAGAATTATATGAACACGATTATCCTTTTTGCTGGAGATGCAAATCGCCCTTGATTTATTACGCTAAGCAATCCTGGTTTATAAACATGCAAAAAGTCAAAAAAGATCTGATTTTGAATAATCAAAAAATCAACTGGGTGCCCGCTCACCTAAAAGAAGGGCGATTCGGAGAGTGGCTGAATGACATTAAAGACTGGGCTTTTTCCCGCGAGAGATATTGGGGGACTTCCCTGCCCATTTGGGAATGCAAAAGCTGTAAAAATTCAGAAGTCATCGGCTCGATAAAAGATTTGCTTTCCCAAAAATTTTCAAGCAATAATTACTATCTATTTCGTCACGGCCATTCTTTGAGACAGGTAAAAAACGTGGCAATGTGTTGGCCGGAGAAGATCGTTTGTCCTCTGACTAAAAAGGGTGAAGAAGAAGTAAAAATATCGGCAAAGAGGTTAAAGTCCCAAAAAATCGATGTTATTTTCAGCTCCGATCTTCTGAGGACGAAGCAAACCGCCGAAATAGTGGCGAAAGAAACCGGAGCTAAAATAATTTTTGATAAAAGATTAAGGGAATATAATGTCGGAATTTTTAACGGAAAGCCCCCGGGAATAATCTGGGAATTTTTAAACAAAAAGAAAAACATAACCTTGGCTAAGCCCCAAAGGGGCGAAAGTTTGGTGGATATCCAAAAAAGAATGTATTCTTTTTTGAAAAACGTGAATGAGAAATATCAAAATAAAAATATCGTAATTATTTCCCACGAACTCCCCCTCACTATTTTAGAAAAAACTCTTGACAGTTTCTCTCTGGAAGAAATATTAAAATGGAGAAAGCGGAACAAAGGAGGCACGATTTCAACGGGCAAATGGAGGAGGATTGAATTCGTAAATCTGCCGCATAACGCCAGAATGGAGTTGGATTTTCATCGGCCCTACGTCGATGAAGTAAAATTTTATTGTCCAAAATGCGAAGGCACAATGGAAAGAGCGTTGGAGGTTATTGATTGCTGGTTTGATTCAGGCTGTATGCCTTTTGCTCAGTATCACTATCCGTTTGATAACAAAAAATTGATTGATAAAAAAGAACAATTTCCCGCGGATTATATTTCCGAAGCTATAGACCAGACGAGGGGCTGGTTCTATACCTTATTGGCGATTTCAACGTTGCTTGATTCCGGCGCACCTTATAAAAACGTTATTTCTTTAGGGCATGTTTTGGACGAAAAAGGAGAGAAGATGTCGAAGTCCAAAGGCAACGTGGTTGATCCTTGGTATATTATTGATAAATACGGCGCGGATGCGGCCAGATGGTATTTTTATACCATTAATCAGCCGGGGGATCCGAAAATGTTTTCCGAAAAAGACATAGATCAGGCCCTAAAGCGGTTTATTTTGACCCTATGGAACAGTCATATGTTTTACAACACATACGCTGATAAGCGCGGATCTCAACGCCATCCCGCCCTTTTTAAAAAGAGCGGGGCAGCGGTTTTATTAGATAAATGGATTATTTCCAAATTAAACAGTCTTGTCAGGGAAGCAACTCAAGAATTGGATAATTATGATGTTACGGGAACGGCAAGGGCAATCGAAAAATTCGTCATTGAAGATTTGTCCCAGTGGTATATCAGAAGGTCAAGAAGGAGATTTCAGAAACCTAAAACAAAAAAAGAATTGGAAGAGGCTTCAAAAACTTTGGGTTTTGTGCTTTTGACCCTAAGCAAGATGACGGCACCGTTTATTCCGTTTTTGAGCGAGGAAATTTATAGGCAAATAACAGAAAACAGAAAACAATTAACAAACAGCGTGCATTTGGAGTATTGGCCGAAAGTTAATAAAAAATCAATTGATAAAAAACTGGAAGAAAAAATGGGAAAAGTCAGGGAGATTGCAGCTCGGGCCCTGGCCGAAAGGGCGAAAGCGGGGATAAAAGTCAGACAACCGTTAAACGAATTGCAAATTGGCCGGCTGTTCTCGCGCAGGAATTCTGATCTGAAAAAAGAAAATGAGTTGCTGGAATTGATTAAAGAAGAGGTTAATGTAAAGAAAATTACTTTTGGAAAATCTCTGAAGTTAGACACTAAGATCACCCCTGAATTAAAAGAAGAAGGGATAATCCGAGAAATTATTCGCAATATTCAGGAAATGAGGAAAAAGGCTAATCTGAAACCGAAAGACAGGATTAAAGTTTGGTATTCGGGAGATTCCGAATTAAATAACTTTCTGTTAAGGAATAAAGAATTTATTTTGGCCGAAGCCAAAGTCAAGGATTTAACGTCTGGAGAAAAACAAAAGGAAATTTTCGGTGCGGAAAGCGAAATAATGGTCGACCAAAAAAAATTATGGTTAGCAATTAAAAAAGTATAAATGCATAAATTATGTCAATTAAAGACAGAAAACAGGAATTAAGTCGGGGCGGTATGAGCCAGCGACTGGAAAAGGCGAATCCGCCATTAAAAGAAGGGCCGACAAAGTCTCCCATAAAAGATTTTTCAATGTCAGAAATTAAGCAATACCTATCCAAGTCTAACTTAGAACTTTTACAAAAGACTGGTTTACCAAGTGAGAAAAGAGGAGATCTGGGGGAAAAATGGCTTAGATCGGGGCCAAGTCAATTCGGTTCTCGGATCCAATCAGAAGAAATAGACCGGAGGATATCACAATTAAGAAATGAAAAGTCCTTTAATGAACGACAAGGAAAATGGGAAACTGCCAGACAGAAACAGATTAAAAAAGATATCGAGGGGCTGGAAACGATGAAGAAGGATTTGTTTAAAAAATAAAATTTTTAATGTTTACTCATTATAGAACTCAGGGATTTATTGTCAGAAAAATAAATCTGGGAGAAACCGATCAACTGCTCACAATTTATACGAAGGATTTCGGGAAGTTGGAAGTTTTAGGAAGAGCGATCAGGAAAACTTCTTCAAAGTTAAGATCGGGCGCGGAAATTTTCTATTTAAGCGAAATTGAATTTATCCAAGGGAAAACCCATAAAACCTTAACAGACGCCATTTTAATCGACAAATTTAAAAATTTAAGGAAGAGTCTGAAAAGACTGGCTACAGCTTATAAAATTTCAGAAGTTTTGGACGCAATGCTCAAGGGTCAGGAATCGGACGAAGAAATCTGGGGACTATTAAGCGAGATTTTCGAAAAGTTAAATAATCCCCGCATGCCGAACACCGAATACCCAATACTATATTACTATTTTCTCTGGAATTTTATTTCAATTTTAGGATATCAACAGGAGTTTTATCTTTGTTCTTTATGCCGGAAAAAATTAACTCCCGAAAATATTTTTTTTAGTCCCGGAGAAGGAGGATTAATCTGTAATATATGCGGAACATCAATCCAGCAAGTGAAAGAAATTGGTCCGAATACCGTAAAAATATTGAGAATCATTCTTAAAAAAGACTGGCCGACTTTTAAAAAATTAAAAATAAAACCCGAGGATTTAAAATCGCTTAAAATAATTTCCGATTACTATTTCTCCGAGATTTTGGAACAAAGCAAGTAATCTGGTAGAATGAATCAAATACGATGAAAAAGATTACTCTTGTTATTATTATCTTAGCCTTAATTGCCGGAATCGCCGGTTTTTATTATTATCAAAAAAACATTTATTCGAAAGAAGTTTTAAAGCTGGAAATTTTGGGCCAGGAAGAAGTTGATCTTCTTCAGGAAGTTGAATATATTGTCAAATATAAAAACAACGGGAATACCCGCCTGGAAGAGCCGGAACTTATTTTTGAATACCCCGAATATTCCATTCCGACGGGGGAAACTTCCTTAAGGATAACCAAAAATTCCGGAGATTTGGGAGGAGCTATTTATCCCGGCGAAGAAAAGACTTTTAGTTTTAAGGCAAGACTCTTGGGCAAAGAGGGAGAAGCAAAAACGGCTAAGGCCACCTTGAATTATCGGCCCAAAAATTTAAAAGCCAGTTACGAATCATCGACCACCTTTACCACTGTGATTAAAAAAGTCTCTCTGACTTTCGAATTCGATCTGCCTTCTAAGGTTGAATCCGGGAAAGAATTCAATTTTCGATTGAATTATTTTTCCAACACAGATTATCCTCTTTCCAATTTGAGAATAGCAGTCGAATACCCTTCAAATTTTGAGTTTATCGGATCTGTCCCCCAATCTTTAGAAAAAAAGGAATGGGACATCGGGCTTTTGAATAAAGCAGAAGGAGGAAGAATTGAAATTTCGGGCAGGCTTACGGGAGAAGTCAGCGAGGAAAAAGTTTTCCAGGCGAAAATTGGCAGCTGGCAGGCGGGGGAATTCATTTTGTTGAAAGAAACCAATAAGGGGATCGCTATCGTAAAACCATCTTTATATGTTTCCCAACAAATTAACGGTAATCCTCAGTACGTCGCCAGCCCGGGAGATTTGCTCCATTATCAGATTTTCTTCAAGAACCTTGGAGATGAATCTCTAAGTAATTTGTCTTTGATATGCAAATTAGAGAGCAAGGCTTTTAATTTCGAAACCTTGAGATCTCCGCAGGGAAGCTTTACGGCGGGAGACAATTCGCTCATTTTTGACTGGAAAAAAGTTCCGGAGCTCCAGTTTTTGGATGGAGACCAAGAAGGAGAAGTTGAGTTTTGGATTGAATTAAAGAATGAATGGCCGATCGAAAGCTCAGCGGATAAAAATCCGGTGATTAAAAATAATGTTTATTTTTCCCAGGCCAAAGAAGAATTTGTAAACAAAGTCAATTCAAAACTGGTAATTTTGCAAAAAGGATATTTTGAGGAAGAGGTTTTCGGCAATTCCGGGCCCATTCCCCCAAGAGCGGGAGAATCTACCACTTATACCATTATGTGGCAGATTAAAAATTTTTATAACGACGTTAATAATGTCAAAATTAAAGCCAATTTGCCCATGAATGTTGAATTAACCGGAAATATTTTCCCCGATACGGAATCTTCAAAATTCGCTTTTGATTCCCAGTCTCGTGAAATTGTCTGGCAGATCGGAGATTTAAAAATGAGCCAGGGGGTCTCGGGAACGCCCTCTCCTAATATTTCCTTTCAGATTAAATTTACTCCTGCGGGAGACCAAAGAGGCCAGACTCCTGAAATTATAGGCATCGCCGAAATTAGCGGCGAAGACCAGTGGACAAAAGAGACCCTTAAATCTCAAGGCCCCGCCGTTACTACCGCGTTGCCGGACGATACAACGATTACCGGGGAAAAGGGAATCGTACAGTAAAAAATATGCAGGATTTAATGGAAAAAATAGTTTCGTTTTGTAAAAGACGGGGATTTATTTTTCAATCCTCGGAAATTTACGGCGGCGTGGAGGCATTTTGGGATTACGGCCCCCTGGGTTCGCTTTTAAAAAACAACATAAAACAGGAATGGTTGAAGAATTTTGTCCAAACCAGAGAAAATATCGTTTTAATCGATACGCCGACTATAATGCATCCTAAAACCTGGGAGGCATCGGGACACATTAAAAACTTTACCGATCCGTTAATTGAATGTAAAAATTGCCATTCTCGTTTTCGGGCAGACCACATAACCGAAAATCGGTGTCCCAAATGTGGCGGGAAAGATTTTACTTCGCCAAAACAATTCAATTTGATGTTTAAAACTTTTTTGGGTCCGGTTGAAGATGAGCTCCATATTGCTTATTTAAGGCCGGAAACAGCCCAATCGATGTTTACCGATTTTGCCTTGGTGCAGGAATCAATGAGATTGAAAATTCCTTTCGGGATAGCGCAAATCGGCCGTTCTTTCAGAAATGAGATTACTACCGGCAATTTCACTTTTAGATCGAGAGAATTTGAGCAGACTGAAATTGAATATTTTGTAAAACCCGGGGAAGACGAAAAAGTTTTTGAGGAATGGGTTGATGATTGGGAAAAGTTTATTATCGGGCTCGGCATTAAAAAAGAAAACTTGAGGAGATACGAGCATAAAAAAGAGGATTTGTCTCATTATTCGAAAAGAACGGTTGATATTGAATATAAGTTTCCATTTGGCTGGTCGGAATTAACAGGCATCGCAAACAGAACCAATTATGATCTTTCCCAACATTCTAAGTTTTCGGGAAAAGAATTGGTTTATTTCGACGAAGAAACCAAAGAAAAATATGTTCCTTTCGTGATAGAGCCGAGCCTGGGCATCGACAGGCTTTTATTGGCGTTATTAGTTGATGGATATCAAGAAGTGAAAGGCGGCAGAAGCAATACAACCGAAGCCGTAAAAGAAACAGAGGTAGTTTTAAAATTAGATAGAAAATTAGCTCCGATTAAAGCAGCCGTTTTGCCCCTGGTAAAAAACAAACCCGAAATAGTTAAAAAAGCCAAAGAAGTTTACCAATTATTAAAACCTTATTTTATGTGCCAATACGACGAAGTGGGTTCGATCGGCCGTCGTTATCGCCGGCAGGACGAAATCGGAACGGTTTTTTGCCTAACCTGTGATTTCGAAACCTTGGAAAAAGGAGACGTTACAATTCGCGACAGAGACACGATGAAACAGGAAAGAGTAAAGATAAGCGATTTGATCGGAGTTTTAAAAGAGAAATTAGAAAAGTAAATGCTCAATAAATTTTCAATTTATTTCGATCTTCAATGCTCAATGAATCTTCGATTACCAAGCGTTAGCGAGGGTAGAAAAGAAGGAAATCTTCTTTGACTTTAAACAAATCTTTAGATTTATTTCGATGTTCAATGAATTTCTAATTCATTTCAATCTTTAATAAATTTTCAATTTATTTCGATGTATAAAAAAATTATTCTTAAAAACGGCTTGAGGATCATTACGATTCCCCAAAAAGGCACCAAAGCGGTGACGGCTTTGGTTTTGGCGGGAACGGGTTCTAAAAACGAGACGAAAAAAATTTCCGGTATTTCCCACTTCTTAGAGCACCTTTTTTTCAAAGGAACTTCCAAAAGGCCCTCTTCTTTGGAAATTTCCGAATCCTTGGACAAAGTTGGAGGCATTTACAACGCTTTCACCTCGGAGGAATACACGGGCTATTTCGCCAAAGTTGATTCCTCTCACATGGAATTGGCTTTGGATTGGATTTCCGACATTTACCTGAACAGTTTGTTGCCTCCGAAAGAAATAGAAAAAGAAAGGGGAGTGATAATTGAGGAGATAAACATGTATTTGGATACGCCGATGATTTATATTGGAGAGCTTTGGAAGAAGTTGCTTTACGGCGATCAGCCGGCCGGCTGGGACATTGCCGGCACAAAAGAAAGCATTGCTGATATTTCAAGGGAGCAAATTCTTAATTATCGGAATTCCCAGTATGTCGCTTCAAACACCATAGTTTGTTTAGCCGGTAAAATTTCCAATTCTAAGGCGATAGACAAAATAAAAGAATATTTTTCCAAAATTAAAACAACCGAACCTCAATTAAAACCTCATGTTTTTGAAAGACAAAATAAACCGGAAGTTCTTCTTTTCCCCAAAAAGACCGATCAGACCCACATAGCTATCGGCGTGAGAACCCATAATATTTTTCATCCCCAAAAATATGCTTTGGAAATTTTGGAGATAATTTTGGGCGGAATGATGAGTTCCCGGTTATTTACGGAAATCAGAAACAAATTAGGGCTGGCTTATTATATCAGGACCGTCGTTGATTCCAATCCCGATGTGGGTTTTTTGGTGACTCAGGCGGGAATAGACAACAAAAGAGTGGATAAGGCAATTTCAACGATATTAAAAGAATATAAAAAAATAAGCCGGGAAAAAATATCCCAACAAGAACTTAAAAAAGCCAAAGACTGCATCAGGGGCAGAATAGTTTTATTATTGGAAACTTCCGATGCTCAAGCTGTTTTTTATGCCGACCAGGAAATTTCAGAAAAGAAAATTTTAACTCCGGAAGAAATCCTCGCGAAAATTGATAAAGTTACTGCAAATGATATTCTAAAGGCAGCAAAGGATATTTTTAGGCCCGAGAAGTTAAACTTGGCCTTAATCGGTCCGTTTGAAGACAAAAGCCGATTCATAAAATTGTTGAAGTTTTGAAGGTCAAAGAGGATAAATCCTCTTTTTCACCTTCGCTTCGTTGCGCGAAGCTCGGTATTTAAAAAATTATTAAAGCTATAGTCAAAGAAGGTAAGCCTTCTTTTAAATAAAAACTCGCATGAACGGTGAAAATAAAGTTTTAGACATTTCTTGGGGGACGATTCTGAAGATTTCCATCGCCTCTTTATTTTTTTACATTATTTACTTGGTAAAAGACATTTTGGTTTTGTTCATTTTCGCCTTGATTATCTCGGTTTTATTCAATCCGGCGATTAATTTTCTGCAGAGACTGAGAATCCCCCGAGTATTATCTGCAATCTTCGTTTACGTCGTTATTTTCGGAATTTTAGGTCTGTTGATTTACTGGATTATGCCGGCTTTTGTTTCCGAAATACAACAATTCTCGCAGCTTTTTCCTCAGTATTTCGAAAAAATTTCTCCTCCCTTGAGAGGTTTGGGCATTACGGCCTTTGAAAGCATGGAAAACTTTACCAAAGCTCTGGGAGACATGCTGCAGAAAGCTTCTTCTGATATCCTGAATGCTTTGGCGCTTGTTTTCGGCGGCATCAGTTCGACTCTGTTTATCCTGACTATCGCCCTTTTTCTGTCTTTGGAAGAAAAGTGGGTTGAAAGAGTAATCGGATTGCTTTCGCCGAAAAAATACGAAAGCTACATTATGTACGTTTGGGAAAAATCCCAGACCAAAGTTTCCGGCTGGTTCGGTTCAAGGCTTTTAGCCTCTCTTTTTGTCGGCGTGGCATTCTTCATCACTCTTTATCTGTTTAATGTGAATTACGCAATAAGTTTGGCTCTTCTTGCCGGGGTTTTAAATTTTATCCCGATTTTAGGGCCGGTTATAACCGGAGTCGTTGCTTTTGTTTTTATTGCCTTGGATTCCTGGCTGAAAGCCACATTTGTTTTAGTCGCTTTGGTTTTAATTCATCAAATTGAAGGAAATATTCTTTCCCCGGTTTTAACAAAGAAATTCATCGGTCTTCCGCCGGTTTTAGTTTTGCTTTCTTTAACCATAGGAGGAAAGCTTTTTGGAGTTTTGGGCGCAATTTTGGCCATTCCTTTGGCAGGAATAGTTTTTGAATTCTGCAGGGATTTTTTGAAAAAAAAGAAAGAAACGGAAGTAAGGAACGTCTGAGGTACGGGGTAAAATTAAGAAAGGTGGAAGAAGAGATTTATCTCTTCGCCCTAATCAATTAAAGCTCGGTAGGCGATGAGAACTTCGTTCTCATCTTCACCTCGCTTCCTACGGAAGCTCGGTATTTGAGTAAAATAAAGATTATGATAAAATTAAAGGAGGTTTTGCCTCCCTTTTTAGATTTATGCCCGATAAAAAGAAAAAATTTTACGTTACAACGAGTATAGCTTATACTAACTCTTCCCCTCATCTTGGGTTTTCTTTGGAAATCGTTCAAGCCGATGTTATAGCCAGATATCATCGGTTTTTGGGTGAAGACGTTTTCTTTTTGACGGGGACAGATGAACACGGTCAGAAAGTCGTGAAAGCGGCTGGAAAAGAAAGAAAAGAACCAAAGAAATTCGTTGATGAAATTTCCGCTGAATTTAAAGAATTGAAGAAAACTTTAAACTTATCGAATGATGATTTTATACGGACTACCGATAAGAAACGTCATTGGCCGACGGTCGAAAGGGTCTGGCAAAAATTAAAGGAATCCGGAGATCTCTATAAAAAGCAATACGAAGGTTTGTATTGCGTTGGTTGCGAGGCCTTCATTACAAAAAAAGATCTGGTTGACGGGAAATGCGTTCATCATCAAAAAGAGCCGGAGACAGTAAGAGAAGAAAATTATTTCTTCAGACTCTCAGAATATTCCCTAAAAATCAAAGAATTAATCGAAAAAAATGAAGTTAAAATAATACCGGAAAGCAGAAAGAATGAAATGTTAAGTTTTGTAGGGCAAGGACTGGAAGATGTCAGTTTTTCAAGACCAAGAAAAGATTTGAAATGGGGGATACCCGTTCCGGGAGATGATTCCCAAACCATATACGTTTGGGCCGACGCCCTCATAAATTACCTTTCAGTTTTAAATTATCCTGCCGGGAAAAATTTCAAAAAATATTGGCCAGCCGATGTTCATTGTTTAGGAAAAGATATTTTGAGATTTCATGCCACAATTTGGATTGGTATGCTTTTATCTTTGGGATTATTGCTGCCCAAGAAAATTTTAGTTCATGGATTTATAACTTCAGATGGCCAAAAGATGTCAAAATCTTTAGGCAACGTTGTCGATCCCTTTGAACTGGTAAAGAAATACGGGAGGGATTCCGTAAGATATTTTCTTTTGCGGGAAATTCCACCGACCGAGGACGGGGATTTCACTTATGAAAAGTTTGAAAAAAGATACAATGCAGATTTGGCCAATGGGCTCGGAAATTTGGTTGCGAGAGTGATAACTCTCGCTAAAATTTCCAATTTTCCTTTCTTTGCTAAAGCTGCGGAGGGAAAGCAAAATACTAAATTACAAACAGTTATAAATAAAACCCGGAAGAAATATAAAGAAGCGCTAGATGAGTTTAAATTTAACGAAGCATTGATTTCGGTTTGGGAATTAATTGGTTTTTGCGACAAATATGTCGAAAAGGAACGCCCCTGGGAAAAGAACAAGGGGCAAAAAAAAGCCATCGGCAATTTATTATCAGCCGTTAAGGAAATAGCAAAGCTATCGAGGCCGTTCTTGCCCGAAACTTCGGAAAAAATATTGAAACAATTAAAAGCCGAGCTTCCAAAGGAAGCGAAGGTGAAGAAGAAGACGAAGAAAAATGTTTCTTCTTTTGTCTCATCTTTGACTCGACGGACAAAGTTCTCTTCGCCTACCCCAAAAAGCAAACCTTTGTTCCCAAGAATCTGATGTTAATTGACACCCACGCTCATTTGAATTTCAATGCCTACAAAGATGACGCAAATGAAGTTATCGGGCGGTCTTTGAAAAATAATTTTTGGATGATAAACGTGGGTTCCCAGTATTCAACCTCAAAAAGAGCGGTGGAGATTGCCGAGAAATATCCCGAAGGCGTTTATGCCGCCATCGGCCTGCATCCGATTCATTCAGAGGAGGAGTTCGATTATAAAAAATATAGGGTATTAGCAAATCGCCTCATCGGCGACCCGCCGAGGAGGCGGGTGGTGGCTATCGGCGAGATTGGTTTAGATTATAAATCGGAGTACGTCTTATTTAAAGAAAGGCAAAAGAAAGTATTCTTAAAGCAATTGGATTTAGCAAAAGAATTAAATTTGCCGGCAATTTTTCACTGTCGAATGGCGCATGAAGATTTAATAGAAATACTAAATACTAAATACAAGATACAAGATACAGCGTCCAGAGGCGTTATTCATTGTTTTACCGGTACTTGGGACGACGCGAGAAAATATTTGGAAATGGGATTTTATTTAGGATTCAATGGCATCATTTTTAAATTGTATTTAGACGAAGTGATTGAGAAAACTCCTTTGGATAAAATCTTAGTCGAAACAGATTGTCCTTACTTAATACCACCCTTGCCCGCCGACTCGGCCTTCGTAGCCGCTTCGGCGAAGGAGGCAGTTTTAACGAAGGCGGGGCCGATGACGGGCAGAAATGAACCTTTATATGTAAAATACGTGGCCGAAAAAATTGCAAAAATTAAGAAAAAAAGTTACGAAGAAACATCAGAAATCACCACCCAAAACGCTAAAAAATTGTTTAATTTAATCTAAATGGAAAATTACAACCCTCAAAAAATAGAGTCAAAGTGGCAGAAAATTTGGGAAGAAAAGAAGCTTTATTCGGCAGAAGATTTTTCTAAAAAACCCAAGAAATACATTTTGATTGAATTTCCCTATCCTTCGGGGGCGGGTCTTCATGTCGGCCATGCGAGAAGTTACGTTGCTTTGGATGCGATTGCCAGAAAGAAAAGAATGGAAGGATTTAATGTTTTATTTCCCATTGGTTGGGATGCTTTTGGTTTGCCGACCGAGAATTATGCGATAAAAACCGGCGTACATCCTTCTTTAACCACAGAGAAAAATATCGCTAATTATAAAAGACAATTAAAAAGTTTGGGATTGTCTTTCGATTGGTCAAGAGAAATCAATACCACCCAACCGAAATACTACAAATGGACCCAATGGATTTTCCTGAAACTTTTTGAAAAGAGACTGGCTTATCAGGCGGAAATCCCGATAAATTTTTGTCCTTCCTGTAAAATCGGCTTGGCCAACGAAGAAGTGGTCGGCGGAAAATGCGAGAGGTGCGGAACCGAAGCGGAAAAGAAAACCCTAAAACAATGGATGATAAAAATTACGGCTTATGCCGACAGATTAATCGAGGACTTGGAGAAAGTGGATTATTTGGAAAAAATAAAAACCCAGCAGAAAAACTGGATTGGGAAGAGCCATGGTACGGAAATTGATTTTAAAGTTCCTGCCTTCGCCAAGGCTTCGGCGGGCAAGGAAAATTCAGAAGACGTGATAAAGGTTTTTACAACCAGAGCCGACACTTTGTTCGGCGTAACCGCAGTTGTTTTAGCCCCCGAACACCCATTGGTTGAAAAATTAATCACCCGAGCCGCAGCAAAGGGGGAAGAAGAAGATTTATCTTCTTCGACTGCTAAAGAATATAAGGAAAAAGTCAGAAAATATATTCAGGAAGCCGAAAAGAAAAGCGATTTTGAAAGAGAAAAACTGGAAAAAGAAAAAACCGGCGTATTTACCGGTTTCTATTGTTTGAATCCCGCCAATTCGGAAAAAGTACCGATTTGGATCGGGGATTACGTAATTGCCACTTATGGTGGCGGAGCAGTGATGGTAGTTCCGGCTCATGATTATCGCGATTATGATTTCGCTAAAAAATACGGATTAGAAATCAGAGAGGTGGTTTCAGGCGGTGATGTTTCTAAAACCGAGCCCCGCACGCGGCGGGGCAAGGGCGAAGAAGAAGGTTTATCCTCTTTATTAGACGCCTTCGTTGATTACGGGGTTTTGATTAATTCCGGAGAATTTAACGGTCTTTCTTCGAATGAAGCGATCAGAAAAATTACCGAGTGGCTGAAGAAAAAAGGATTAGGTAGGGAAACAATTCAATACAAATTGCGCGATTGGGTTTTTTCCCGTCAGCATTATTGGGGCGAGCCTATCCCTATTATTCATTGCCAGAAATGCGGAACAGTGCCGGTTCCGGAAAAAGATTTACCGGTGGAACTTCCTTACGTCGAAAAATATCAGCCGACGGGAACGGGCAGATCGCCATTATCGGAAATTTTTAATTGGGTAAACGTTAAATGCCCGAAATGCGGCGGTCGGGGAAAGAGAGAAACAGACACTATGCCAAACTGGGCTGGTTCCAACTGGTATTATGTGCGTTATTGCGATCCCAAAAATGGAAAGCAATTAGCCGATCCTGAAAAATTGAAATATTGGATGCCGGTAGATTGGTATAATGGCGGCATGGAACACACCACTCTGCATCTTTTATATTCCCGTTTCATTTACAAGTTTCTTTTTGATATCGGAGCGGTCCCACAATCCGAGCCCTATCAAAAAAGAACTTCCCACGGGATAGTCTTAGCCGAAGACGGCAGAAAAATGTCAAAATCTTTCGAAAACGTAATTAATCCCGACGAAATTGTTCAAAAATACGGAGCAGACGCCTTGAGGCTGTACGAAATGTTTATGGGTCCTTTTGACCAGGCAATTGCTTGGAGTATCCGGGGGTTGAAAGGATGCTATAAATTTTTAGAAAGATTCTGGGATTTTGCGGAAACGATAAAAGAAATACAACCGAAAGACGTTGAGACCGGGAAAGAGGGCAAGGTTATTTTGAATAAAACCATAAAAAAAATAAGCGACGATATTGAGAGTTGTAATTTCAATACGGTTATTAGTTCATTAATGGAATTGTTGAATTTTTTCAGCAAGGAAGGAAAAGATAAATTGGGAAAATATGTCAATTATAGCGGAATCGCGACCGAAGACCTCGAAAAAATTTTGATTATTATTTCTCCTTTTGCTCCTCATATTTCAGAAGAGCTTTGGTCCTCCTTCGCTAAAGCTTCGGAGGATAAACGATATAGAAAAAGCATATTTTTGGAAAAATGGCCGGAAGCCGATCCGAAATTCCTCAAAGAGGAATCGGTTACTCTCGTTATCCAAGTTAACGGCAAGGTTCGGGAAAAAATTAAGGTCTCGGTTAATATCTCCGAGGAAGAAGCCAAAGCCCTTGCAATTTCTCAGAAAAATGTTATAAAATGGACACAGGGTAAAGAAATCAAGAAAGTTATCTTCGTGCCAGGTAATCTTATCAATATTGTGATATAGTTTGTCTTGTCGGAGATGGGTCGTGAGAACCCTCCGGTTGCCGAGTCGCAACGAGGCGAGAGAAGAAGCGATAGTCTTCTTCGAACCTTCCGCGCAGGAAAAAATTAGAAACCGTGGTGGTCAAAGAGATAAATCTCTTTTCCACCTTCACTGCGGTTCGTTTTCTAAAGAGCGAGCCGAAGGCGAAGCGACTAAACTTAGTATTACCAATATGTGCGGGATAGTTGGTTATATTTCCAAAAAAGAAAATCCTAATTCTCTCAGGTTGGGGATAGAAGCCCTGAAAAGACTGGAATACCGCGGTTATGATTCCGCCGGTTTTGCTTTTTGGAATGGAGAAAAAAAAGAAATTTTCTGTCAAAAGGCGGTGGGGAAAATCGCCAAACTGGAAGAAAAAATGAATAACGGCAATAATTATGTTTCGGCGAATCCCCTTATTTTACATACTCGCTGGGCGACAACCGGTCAGGTTACCGAAGCCAACGCCCATCCCCATTGCGATTGTCAAAAGAATATCTGGTTGGTTCATAATGGAATTATTGAAAATTATCAATCCTTAAAAGAAGAATTGCAAAAAGAAGGGCACAAATTTACTACGGAAACCGATAGCGAAGTTTTAGCCCATCTCATCGAAAAATTCTTTCAGGGAAATTTGGAAGAAGCGGTGAGAAAGGCCTTGGGTTACATAAAAGGAACTTATGGGATAGCCGTAATTTCCAAAGACGATCCCAATAAAATTGTTGCCGCTCGTCTTTCCAGTCCTTTGCTTGTAGGGTTGGGAGAAAATGAATATTTGGTCGCTTCCGATCCCGCGGCGGTTATCGCTCATACGAATAAAGTTATTTATCTTGACGATCGGGAAATAGTCACTATTACCCCGGAAAAATTTTTCATTATTAAAGAAAAAAAACCCGAACAAATCGAATGGAATTTGGAAGACGCCCAGAAAGGTGGCTACCCTCATTTTATGCTGAAAGAAATAATGGAACAGCCGGAATCCATCCAAAATTCCATAAGAGGAAGGCTGGTTTTTGAAGAAGGAAAGGCGAGGCTGGGGGGACTGGTCCCAGTTAAAAATAAATTAAGAGAAATCGAGAGAATAAATATTGTCGCCTGCGGTACGGCCTATTATGCAGGTTTGGTTGGAAAATATATGTTGGAAGAATATGCCGGCATTCCCACCGAGGTGGATTTGGCTTCCGAATTCCGTTACCGAAAACCGATTCTGGACAAGAAAACCGCCGTTATCGCCATTTCTCAGTCCGGAGAAACGGCAGATACTTTGGGAGCTTTGAAAGAGGCAAAAGAAAAAGGGGTGTTGACTTTGGGAATCGTGAATACGGTTGGTTCTTCGGTTGTCAGGGAAACGGATGCCGGTATTTATAATCATGCCGGTCCCGAAATCGGAGTTGCTTCGACCAAAGCCTTCACTTCTCAGATGTCGATTTTAGTCCTTCTGACTTTATTTTTGGGAAGACAGCGTCAATTGTCTTTGGTAATGGGACAGAGAATCGCCAAAGAACTTTCAAAAATTCCCGAACTTGTAAAAAAAGCTTTAGAGCAGAATTCCCAGATAAAAAAACTGGCCGAGAAATACAAGGATTTTGATAACTTTTTATATCTCGGCAGAAAATATAATTATCCCGTTGCTCTGGAGGGAGCTTTGAAACTCAAGGAAATATCCTATATCCATTCCGAAGGTTGCGGCGCCGGAGAAATGAAACACGGTCCCATCGCTTTAATTGACGAGAAATTTCCGACCTTTGTGATTGCGCCATCGGATTCGGTTTATGAAAAGATGATTTCCAATATTGAGGAAATTAAAGCAAGGAAGGGCCAGATAATCGCCATAGCGACCGAAGGGAACGAAGACATTAAAAAGGTCGCCGACGACGTAATTTATATACCGAAAACCCTGGAAATGCTGACTCCAATTCTCAGTGTTATACCTTTGCAACTTTTTGCTTATCACGTAGCGGTCCTTCGCGGTTGCGACGTTGATAAGCCTCGCAATCTTGCGAAATCCGTCACTGTCGAATAAAATAGATAGTATATGGAAGAACTCTTATCAAATAAACCGGGGAAAGTAATTCTCCTGGGGAATGAAGCTATTGTTCGCGGCGCCTTGGAGGCGGGCGTTCAATTCGTTTCCACTTATCCCGGGACGCCGGCTTCGGAAATCGGCAATACCTTCTTTAGAATTGCCACAAAAACGGGAGTTTATTTTGAATTTTCAACTAACGAAAAAGTAGCTTTGGAAGCCGGAATCGGGGCAAGTTTCTCGGGTTTGAAAACGTTGGTAGCGATGAAAAATTTTGGTTTGAATGTTTGTCTTGATGCCTTGATTCCCCTTGCTTACACCGGAGTCAAGGGACCTGCCGTTATCATAGTGGCCGACGATCCTTCCTGCCACAGTTCGGCTCAATCCGAAGAAAATTCACGGCCGGTCGCCTTTATAGCTCATATTCCAATTTTGGAACCTTCCGATCCTCAGGAATGCAATGATTTTACAAAATTGGCTTTTCAGATTTCAGAGAGATACAAAATTCCGGTAATAATAAGAACAACGACCAGAGTTGCCCATCAAAAAATGCCGGTCAAATTGGGAGAGTGGAAGAAAAATCCTTCTTTGGAAGGCAGATTTGTTAAAAATTCCAAAAGATTTGTTACTTTGCCACCGAGAGTTTTAGAGATGAAGAAAGAACTATTGGAAAAGATTGAAAAAATCCAAGATCTTTCCGAAAAGTCTTCCTTAAATTCAATCTATCGGCTTGCGAAGTCAATAGAAACAAGAACGGGGAAGATAGGAATAATTACTTCAGGAGTCTCTTATTTATATGTAATGGAAGCATTGAAAGAATTGAATTTAGAGTTGCCAGTTCTGAAACTGGGATTTTTTTATCCTTTGCCGGAAGAAAAAATTAAAAAATTCATAAAGAATTTTAAAAAGGTATTAGTCGTAGAAGAATTGGAGCCATTTCTGGAAAAGGAAGTAGAGAGGTTGGCTAAAAAAGTAAATTGCAAACCCAGCACCGGAGCCAAGCTCGGTGCTGGACTAGTCCCGCACCGAAACGAAGTTTCTGGTGCGGGGTTAAAAGTTATCGGTAAAGAGCTGTTGCCCGAAGTCGGCGAATTAAAGCCCGAATTTGTTATTTCAGCAATCGCAAAATTGACCGGCAAAAGATACCAAATACCATATAATAAATACCAGATACCAGTCCCAAAGCGTTCCCCTCAACTTTGTCCCGGTTGTCCGTATTGGTTAGTTATATCTGCAATTAAAAAGGCCGTTGATGTCAAAAAAGTAATTTTTGGCGGAGAAATAGGCTGTTATATGCTGTTTGGGAACTCTCCGGTTAATTTGCAGGACTATCTTTCTTGCATGGGTTCTTCGGTGGGAATCGCCCACGGAATTAAAAAAGCCACTAAACAAAAATTAATTACCTTCGTCGGCGATTCTTCTTTTTTTCATTCCGGCATCCCCGCTTTAATTAATACTGTTTTTAATAAATCAAATCCTTTAATTATTATTTTGGAAAATAAAACTACGGCAATGACCGGGCATCAGCCTCATCCCGGAGCCCCGGTTGAACCCAACGGGATAAAAATAGAAGAAATTGTTAAGGCCTGCGGAGTGAAAAATTTAAAAGTAATAGACCCGATAAACCGGGAAGAATTTGTCAAAACCGTAAAAGAATTCTTAAATAAACCGGAAGTATCGGTAATTATCGCAAGGCGTCCTTGCAAATTCGTTGTAAAAAAGTGACATGCCAAAAAAATTGGAACAATTTAATATAGTAATCGCAGGAACGGGAGGCCAGGGACTGATTACCCTTTTACAGATTTTAGCCGAAGCCGCTTTCAGCGAAGGATATGAAGTAAGAACTTCAGAGCTTCACGGTTTATCTCAAAGAGGGGGTTCCGTCGAAGTCCATATAAGATTTGGCAGAAAAATTTATTCGCCCCTAATACCACGTGGTCGGGCCGATTTGATATTATCTTTGGAAATGCAAGAGGCCCTTAAAGCCGCTTATTTTGTAAATCCCAAAACCTATTTTTTGGTTAACAAATATATTATTCCCATTCCCTTGCAAAGAATCCCTTCCGAAGAAGAAATTTTGCAAAATCTGAAAAAAATCAGTAAAAACATCAATGTGGTTCCGGCGGAAAAAATCTGCCAGGAAAAACTCGGAGCAGCCGTTGTTTCCGGAGTTTATTTGTTAAGCTTGGCGGTTTTTAAGAGAATAATTCCTCTGAATCCTAATTCGATAAAAAGCGCAATCAAAAAAACAATTCCAGCAAAATATCTGGAATTGAATCTCAAAACTTTTGATCTTGCCAAAAATTAAACTTTCTTGATTTTCGCGCCGAGGTTCCTTAACTTTTCGTCGAATTTCTCGTATCCTCTCTCAATTTGGGAGACATCTTCTATTTGAGTTTCTCCTTTGGCGCATAACCCCGCCAAAATTAAGGAAGCTCCCGCCCTGATATCCAGGGCGCTTATTTTATTCCCGATTAATTCCGTTTTTCCGAAAATTAGAGCTCGATGAGGATCGGTAATTTCAATATCCGCCCCCATTTTTCTTAATTCGTGCAAATATTGAAAACGATTTTCGTATAAAGGATCGTGGATTAAAGACCTTCCCTGGGCTTGCGTCAACAAAACCGAAATTTGAGGCTGTAAATCAGTCGGAAAACCGGGATAGGGAAGAACCTGGATTTTCGTTGCCCTAAAACCCAGATTTGACGGCCTTACTGAGATCGTATTGCCGGAAACCTCAAAATTTACTCCGATTTCTTTCATTTTGTCCAAAAACGATATCAAGTGTTCAGGATTTACATTATTTATCTTTCCATTTCCGCCGGTAACGGCAAAAGCAATCAAAAAAGTTCCTACCTCCAAGGGGTCGGGACAAATTGAAAATTCGGCTCCATTCAAATCGTTTCTGCCTTCAATTGTAATTGCATGGGTACCGATTCCTTCGATATTAACTCCCATTTTTTGGAGCATAATCCCCAAATCCTGGACCTGGGGTTCGGCTGCCGTCAATTCAATCCTTGTTTTTCCTTTTGCCGAAGAGGCCGCCATCATCAAAATTTCCGTGGCGGAAACCGAAAACTCTTTCAAAATAATTTGTTTTCCTTCCAGATTTTCCGGCGCTTCAAAATGATAAAATCCTTCTTTTTCCTCAACTTTTACGCCGAAATCTTTTAAGGCTTGAATGTGGGTTAAGATCGGCCGGAGGCCGATCTTATCTCCTCCCGGGTGGGGAATTTTGAATTTTTTAAATCTTGCCAAGAGGGGTCCGACCAATAAAACCGAAAGCCTCATTTTTTCGAATAAATCAGCGGGGATTTTTTCAGGACTGATGTTCGCCGGATTTATTTTAATTTTTTTCTCTCCGAGCCACTCGATTCCGGCACCCATTTGTTTCAGCATCTCGATTTGGTCCGAAACATCTGTTGCTAGGGGCAAATTATCGATAATTGACGGTTTTTCAGAAAGCAAAACAGCAGCCAAAATTGCTCCGGCTGAGTTTTTATAACCCGAAATTTCCACTTCACCCGAAAGCGGAACGCCGCCTTGGATTAAAAATTTATCTGCCATAGTCAATGAGTTTCGCTCATTTCCACTTGTCCCGCTGTTGCGGGACTCAGTAGTCAATGAGTTTCGTTCATTTCCACTCGTCCCGCTGTTGCGGGACTCGTTTTTGACTAAAAGTCATTTTTAGTTTACGATAAAAATTAGATTATGTCAAAAAAGAAAAAAATCGTTTGTTTGGGAGGAGGAACGGGCACTTCGGTTATTTTATCTGGTTTAAAGAAATATCCCCTGAAATTGACCGCCATTGTTACAATGTTTGATAGCGGCGGCTCCAGCGGCAAACTGAAAAAAGCACTGGGTATTTTACCTTTGGGAGATATAAGGCAATGCTTAATTTCTTCTTCAGCAACCGATGTCAGATTTAATCCTTTGAACTATCGTTTTGGATACGGTAAACTTAAAGGCCACAGCGTTGGCAATCTTTTAATTGACGAAATTAGCCGGCTTACGGATGGAGATTTGGAAAAAGCAATCGACGAATTAGGGAAAAATCTGAATATAAAAGCGAAAATAATTCCCGTAACTTTAGAAAAAGCAGACATAGTAGCCCTATTAAAAAATAATAAAAAAATTAAAGAAGAAGAGAAAATTATAAACTGCAGTGATTTATCCAGAGTAGGCGTAAAGAAAATATTCCTATCTCCTGAGGTAAAAGCCAATCCTAGGGCGATCTCGGCCATTAAAAATGCAGATCTGATTATTGTGGGTCCCGGAAAGTTTTATACGACTTTAATCCCGATTTTACTGACAAAAAGAATCAAAGAGGCAATTAGAAAATCAAAAGCAAAAAAAGTTTTTATTTGCAACCTTAGAACTCAAACAGGAAATACGGATGGTTTCAGCGTGGAAAAATTTGTTGAGGTTTTGGAAAAATATTTAGGCAAGGGCGTTATCGATTACGTAATTTTTAATACAGGCAAACCTTCAGCCGCTTTATTGCGGGAAGTAAAAAAAGTTTTTCCGAAAGCAGAGTTTGTAAAATACAGCAAAGATTTATTAAAAAACAAAAACTTTATCGGCGCGGATATTTTGGACCGTAAAATCAGTAAGATAAATCCGGCAGACGTACTTGTGAAGGGAGCAAATAAAAGAACATTGATTTTTCACGATTCAAAAAAATTAGCAAAAATTATTTTTTCACTATGCAAGCGGTAATCTTAGCAGCCGGCGAAAGTTCTCGTTTTTGGCCATTAAACCAAAAAAATAAATCCCTTATTAAAATAATGGGAAGGCCTTTGGCTTGGTATGCGCTGAACAGCTTGAAAGAAGCGGGAATCGGAGATGTTGTTATTGTCCAGGGTCCCCGAAAAGACATTGAAGAAGAATTAAAGAATTATGATTTAGGAATAAATATCCGATATATCGTTCAGTCAGAACCCAAAGGCATGGGTAATGCCCTGCTTCAGACAAAAGATTATTTAAATGAACAGTTTTTTGTTTTAGACGTCACAAGGGTTGATTGCGGCGAGTATGTCGGAATGATTCTGGAAAAACAGAAAACAACGGGCGCTAAAGTCGTTTTACTTGGCGCCAAAACAAATAATCCGCAACTTTACGGTATTTTGGATCTGGAAGGAGACAGGGCAAAAGGAATAATTGAAAAACCCGGAAAAGACAAAGAATCTTCGGATACGAAGGTGGTGGGGATTTATTTTCTACCGAAAGAATTCTTGGATTATTATCAGCGAGTTCCGGAGAAAATGTATGCTTTTGAAGATGCCTTGTCTCTTTATATGAAAGAAAAAGAAGTTAAAGTGGCAATAACCGATAAAGAAACTCCTTCTTTGAAATATCCCTGGGATCTGTTCAGAATCGCCAGATTCCTCTTAGATAAATATTTGAAACCGGAAATCGATCAATCGGCCAAAATCGCAAAAAACGTGACAATTGAAGGAAACGTTCATGTCGGGAAAAATACAAGAATTTTTGAAAACGCGGTGATCAAGGGTCCCTGTTATATTGGGGACAACTGCGTCATAGGAAACAATACTTTAATAAGGGAATATTCCAATTTGGAAAACAGCGTTTTAATAGGAGCTTTTGCCGAGATAACAAGAACGGTTTTTCAGGAAGACGTTCATACTCATGCGGGCTATCTCGGGGATTCGATTTTCGGAAAGGGTTGCCGCATCGGAACGGGAACCGTAACCGCTAATGTCAGAATTGACAGGGGAGAGGTAAAATCTGTTGTTAAAGGAGAGAAAATCGGGACGGGTACTGATTCTCTGGGCGTGGTTATCGGCGAGAATACGAAAGTCGGGATTAGCTGTTCTTTTATGCCCGGAAAACTAGTAGGCTCAAATTGCCAAATCGGCCCGGGTTCGGTTATTTTTGAAAACGTTGAAGACAACACCGTTCTGTTCACGGAATTTAAGAGCGTAAAAAAGAAGAGGATTTCTTCTTGACAACAACTTTTTTTTTAATGCAGATTTTTAAATTGAATCAGAATAATTTCGAAGGCCTGGTCAGAATAATAATAAAGTCAATAAAACGAGGAAAAATTATAATTTGCCCGACAGATACGGTTTATGGATTGATTTGTGATGCCGAAAATAAAGCGGCGGTAAGAAAAATTTTTAAAATAAAAAAGAGGAATTTTCAAAAACCAATCTCTATTTTTGTTAAAGATTTTAAAACGGCAAGAAGGATTGCCGTAATCGAAAAAAATCAGGGAAAATTTTTAAATAAATTATGGCCGGGGAAATTGATAGCTGTTCTGGAAGCAAAAAGAAAATTTCCGAGAGGAATTGTATGTAGATTAGGGAAAATCGGCTTGAGGATTCCGAATCACAAATTATTAACTGCGATATTAAATAAATTTAAAAATCCGCTTGCCCAAACCTCGGCCAATATTTCGGGAAAGCCCGCTTCAACCAAAATTGAAGAAGTGTTAAGCCAGTTTGAAAAACAAAGAATTCTGCCGGATTTGGTTATTGATGCCGGAAATTTAAAACATTCGAAACCGTCGAAAGTCATTGATTTAACGGAAGAAAAACCCAAAACATTAAGAAAATGATTGATTATTTCATTTTTCAAAAAATCAACAGTCTTGCCGGAAAATCCGTTTGCATCGATTCTCTCGGTATTTTTTTTGCCGAATATCTCGGCTATTTTTTAGTGGCGATTTTATTCCTGTTTTTGCTGAAAAATTCAAAAAAATACCGGCCTATGGCGGTAAAAGGACTCATATCGGCATTTTTTTCCAGGTTCGGGATTATCGAATTGATCCGATTTTTTTGGGATCGCTCCCGGCCGTTTGTCGAAAATAACGTCAATTTGCTTTTAAATCACCCGGTCACTTCTTCTTTCCCTTCGGGGCACGCCGCTTTTTATTTTGGTCTGTCAACTATAGTTTATTTTTACAACAAAAAACTGGGAATTTTGTTCTTAATTTCCAGTTCTTTAATTTCAATTTCCCGCGTTTTTGTCGGGGTCCACTGGCCTTCTGATATCTTGGCCGGAGCGATTGTCGGAATCTTTTCCGGCTGGTTGGTGATGAAAATATCCGATAAATTTAAACTATCTCGATAGATTATTCTAATAGGTGTATCATAAAATCCCGCGGCCGCGGGATTTTATGATTGGTGGGCGAAGAGATAAATCTCTTCTTCACCTCGCTGTGGCTCGGTGGGCGAAGAGATAAATCTCTTCTTCACCTCGCGGTGGCTCGGTGGGCGAAGAGATAAATCTCTTCTTCACCTCGCTGTGGCTCGGTGGGCGAAGAGATAAATCTCTTCTTCACCTCGCTGTGGCTCGGTGGGCGAGGAGAGAGTCGAACTCTCACGAGATTGCTCTCATAGGTTTTTGAGACCTACGTGTATACCATTCCACCACTCGCCCGATTTATTTTTTAATTTAACAGATTTTTTGTTAAATTTCAACTTTATAACCGCATTCCTTATTGGAGCATTTAATCTGTCCTCGTTTCGTTGTTATTAATAAAGATTTGCATTTCGGGCAGATTTCTCCGGTGGGCTTGTCCCATAAGGCAAAATCGCACTTAGGCCAGTTTACGCAACCGTAAAAAATTTTTCTTTTTTTTGTTCTTTTCTCAACAATCTTTCCCGTTTTGCACTTAGGGCATTTTATTCCCAAATTGTTTTCTTCCAAAGATTCGGTGTATCTGCACTTAGGAAATTTCGAGCAGGCGTAGAATTTACCGTATCTTCCGAGACGAATGAGCAGGGGGGCTCCGCATTTCGGGCATATTTTTTCGGTCGGTTTTTCGGTAAAATCCTTTTTAGAGACTTCTTTGTATTTTTCTTCCAAATTTTTAGCAAAGGGTCCGTAGAACTCTTTTATCGTCGGCACCCATTCTTTGGAGTCTTCGGCGATTTTATCCAGTTTTTCTTCCAGTTCGGCGGTAAACTTAATATCCACGATTTCCGGAAAGTGCCGGACTAAAATATCATTAACGGTTTTTCCGATTTCTGTGGGTCTAAATCTTCTTTGCTCATCTTTTTCAATATAATTTCTGTCTTGTATAGTCGTCAAAGTGGGTGCATAGGTAGAGGGTCTGCCTATCCCGTTTTCTTCCAACACTTTTATCAGAGAGGCCTCGTTATATCTGGCCGGCGGCTCGGTAAAATGCTGGGTCGGAGTCAGTTTTATTAGCTCAAGAGTTTCATCTTTTTTTAAAACAGGCAGGTCGATTTCGGCAAACTTGACGGGGTAGATTTTCAGAAATCCGTCAAATTTTAAAGTTTGGCCGGTCGCCCGGAATGTGTAGTTTTTTGCCCCAATATCAATTGCCGTTGAGTCAAAACGGGCTTCTGCCATTTGGCAGGCGATAAACCTTCGCCAAATCAAATCATAGAGCCGAGCCGCAGCGACGGCTGAAGAAGAGGATTTATCCTCTTCGCCCAGCGAAGATGGAAAAGAGGATTTATCTTCTTTGACCAGTTTCAGTTGGTCGGGCATCCTGTCGGGATATGTCGGTCGAATGGCTTCATGGGCTTCCTGGGCGCCTTTGGACTTGGTTTTGTATTTTCTCAGGAAGCCTACCCAATAATTTTCTCCGTATTTTTCAGTAATGAATTTTTTTGCGGCAAAGAGCGATGATTCCGAGAGATTAAAGGAATCCGTCCTATGGTAGGTGATATGGCCCATTTCATAGAGTTGTTGGGCTATTCTCATTGTAAATTTTGACGGGAAATGCAGCCTTCTGAATGCCTCTTGCTGCAGGGTGCTCGTGGTAAAGGGCGGCAAAGGATTTCTTTTTTCTTCTTTTTGTTCAATATTTTCCACTTTGTATTCCGCTCCCTCTAAGTCATTTAAAATTTTGTCCGTCCCTTCTTTATTTTTAATTTCCAGTTTATCTAAAACCTTATCGTCTATTTTGATCAAATTTGCATAAAATTCCTTATCCTTAAGAAGGGTAGCAATAACCGTCCAATATTCCTGAGGTTTGAAATTTTCCCTTTCTCTTTCCCTATCAGCCACCAGCCTGACCGTCACCGACTGCACTCGGCCGGCAGAAAGACCCCTGGCAACTTTTTTCCATAAAAAAGGCGAGAGCTTGTAGCCCACAATTCTGTCCAAGACTCTTCTGGCTTGCTGCGAGTCCACCAAGTTTATGTCTATTTGCCTCGGATTTTTCAAGGCCTTCTCTATGGCCGGTTTTGTAATTTCGTGAAAAACAATTCTTTTGTAAGGTTCTTTTTCTCCGCCCAGCTTTAGCGCTTCTACCAAATGCCAGGCAATTGCTTCTCCTTCTCTGTCCTCATCGGTCGCCAGAATGGTTGATTCGGTTTCTTTGACCGCGTCTTTGAGCAGTTTTATGGTTTTTCTGGCTTTTGTCGGGATGATGTACTTTGGTTCAAAATCTTTTTCTATATCAATACCAAGCTCGCTTTTCGGCAAATCCCTGACGTGTCCATACGAAGAGAGAACCTTATATTTAGGTCCTAAAAATTTTTGTATCGTTTTTGCTTTTACGGGACTTTCAACGATTACTAATTGCATATAAATTTCCTCCTAAGTTTCTTATTTTGCCCTCGATTTCCAAAATTGCAAGAGCGGAGGCTACTCTCGAGGCGGGCATCTTTGTTTCCTCGATTATTTTATCGATATATAAAATTTCTTCTTTTAAAGCGTTTAAAATCAAACTTTCATCAGCGTTTTTCCCTTCAGTGAACAATATTCCGGTTGTTTTTTGGGGCAGTTTTAATTCTCTCAAAATATCATCAGCCGATTCAGTCAGCTTCGCCCCTTTTTTTATTAAAATATGAGGCCCTTTCGAATTTAGAGAATGGATGGGCCCCGGAACCGCAAAAACTAATCTTTGTTGTTTTCTTGCCCAGGAAGCCGTGATTAAAGCTCCGGATTTTGCTTTTGCTTCAACCACCAAAACGCCGAAAGACAATCCCGAAATGATTCTATTTCTTTGGGGAAAGGTAATTTTAGAGCCCGGGGTGCCGGGCGGATACTCGGATATCAAACAGCCGCCGGTTTCCAAAATTCTCTCCGCTAATTTTAAATTTGACTTCGGGTAGATGCTTTCAGTATCTACTCCCGTTCCCAGAACGGCAATCGTTCTTTTATTTCTTTCAACTGCGGCTGAATGAGAAAAAGTATCGATCCCCGGAGCCAGCCCCGAAACGATAATCACTTCCGCTTCGGCCAGTCCTCCGGCGATTTCCAAAGCCATTTGTTTTCCGTAATATGAATAACGTCTCGTGCCGACGACCGCAAAACAATTTTCTTCAGGTTCCATTTTCCCCCTGTAATAAAGAATTTTCGGCGGATTTTTTATTTTTTTTAAAAGTTTCGGATAGTTTTTATCTTCAATGTTTATCTCCTTAATTTCTTCCATTTTATAAGTATAGCATTCAAAATCTGATATCTCAAAAACATTGTTTATTTTTTTAAAAATGATAAATTATTAGTATGTCATTATCGGTCGGAATCGTTGGTTTGGCTAACGTCGGCAAGTCAACCTTGTTCGAGGCCCTGACCAAAAAACAAGTTAATATTTCAAATTATCCTTTTTGCACCATTGATCCGAATGTGAGCGTTGTTGAGGTGCCGGATGAGCGGCTTGACAAATTGGCGGAAGTTTTTAATTCGGCAAAAAAAATCCCGTCCGTCGTGCAGTTTGTCGATATCGCGGGTTTGGTTCGCGGCGCGAACAAAGGAGAAGGGCTGGGAAATCAGTTTTTGGCGCACATCAGAGAAGTTGATGCGATTCTTTTCGTCGTTCGTTGTTTTGAAAATCAGGAGATTATTCACGTTGAAAAAACGGTAGACCCCGTAAGAGACATCGATATCGTAAATATGGAATTAATTTTAAAAGATTTGGAAACTCTTGATAAACGGCTTCAGAAGGTTGAAGCGGACGCCAAAAGCGGGAAAAAAGCGATTGTCGGCGAGCTGGAAATTTTAAAAAAAATAAAAACCAACTTGGAACAGGGGAACTTGGCCAGGCAGTTTATCGAACAAAACCCGGATTTATTTGGCGAAAAATTCCCGGCCGGTTCGGAAAATATGAAAACAATAAAAGATCTTCAGCTTTTGACGGCAAAGCCCGGAATTTTTATCTTAAACTCGAACACGCCGGAAATTTCTTCAGTTCTTGAGAAAAAAATAAAGGACTTGAATTCCGAATATATTATCGCCAGTTTACGGGATGAATATGACGCCAGTAAATTTACCGAAGAAGAAAAAAAGGAACTGGAGTTGGGCTCATCCAAATTAAACGACATTACCGCAAAATCTTATAAAATTCTGGGGTTAATTACGTTTTTTACCACCGGAGCCGATGAAACCCGCGCCTGGACGGTAAAAAAAGATACCTTGGCGCCGAGAGCGGCAGGCGTAATTCATACCGATTTTGAGAAAAATTTTATTTGCGTTGAAGTTATAAATTGGGAAAAATTAATCAGTTATTCGGGCGACGCTTGGAGCAGCGCTTCAAAAAGCGGCCTGATTCAAACCTTAGGCAAGGATTATCTGATTCAAGATGGCGACGTAATCGTAGTAAAGCACGCCCCGTAGTGAAACCTTGACTGCCTTTGGCACGATAGTGTTTTACCTTGTAAAACACTTGTCAAAGTTCTACTACGGGGCACGGATAGTGAAAATTAATTTCTCACTGCGAGGGAAATTTAATTTCTCTTAATTTTTCTATGCTTTCGGAAAGCATCTGGCAGTAAAGATTAAGACCCACCGCGTTAACGTTTCCCGACTGTTCTTTGCCTAAAATATTTCCCGCCCCCCTGATTTCCAAATCTTTCAGAGCGATTTTATATCCGGAACCCAATTCTTCGGCTTCTTTCAGGGCGCCCAATCTCATTTCGGCTTTTTCGGAAAGGTGAGAACCGTAAAGAAAGAAAGCCGAGGCTTGAACATGCGAGCGTCCGACCCTTCCCCTGATTTGATAAGCTTCGGCCAGACCTAACCTGCTGGCATCGTCAACGATTAAAGTATTGACGTTCGGCAAGTCCAGACCGTTTTCAATGATGGTAGTGGCAATCAAAACGTCGATCGATTCTTTTTGGAAATCGGTCATTACTTTTACTATTTCTTTTTCGTTTAATCTTCCGTGAGCGATGCCGAATTTTGCAGCGGGAATTAATTTCTCCAGAAAGTTTTTGACGGTTCCGATTGTTTCAATCCGGTTATGCAGGTAATAAATCTGTCCTTTTCGGGAAATTTCATTTTCGATTGCCGATTTCACGGTTTTTTCCGAAAAAGGCAAAATAAAAGTTTTAACTGCCAACCTTCCGACGGGCGGAGTTTGGATTAAACTGATATTTTTTAAAGAAGACAGGGCCAGATATAAAGTTCTGGGAATCGGCGTGGCCGAAAGCGACAAAACGTCCAAAGACGCTCTTATGTTTTTCAGTTTTTCTTTTTGGCGTACGCCGAATCTCTGTTCGTCATCGATTACCAAAAGCCCTAAATTTTTAAATTCCACGTCGGAAGATAAAATTCGGTGGGTTCCGATAACAACGTCGATTGAACCCTTCCTTAGATTCTCAATTATCTCTTTCTGTTCTTTTTTTGTTTGCAGTCTGGACAGGATCGCAATTTTAATCGGGAAGTTTTTCAGCCTTTCCTTGAAATTCTGGAAATGTTGATTGGCTAAAATGGTGGTTGGGCAGATCATTGCCACTTGATAATTAGAGCCCACGGCTTTTATCATTGTCCTTAAGGCGACTTCAGTTTTTCCGAAGCCCACGTCGCCGCAGACGATTCTGTCCATGGGCTCTTGCTTTTCCAGATCTATTTTGATTTCTTCGATGGCCTGAATTTGATCCGGAGTTTCTTCATATTTGAAACTGTTTGCCAGCTGAAAATCGAGTTCGGTATCCTGCAGATAAGGAGCTCTCGCGGCAATTTCTCTTTTGGCATAGATTTCCAAAAGTTCTCCGGCTAATTTTTCCGCTTCCATTTTGACTTTTCTTTTTGTTCTTTGCCAAATGGCGCTGCCCAATCTTGAAATCTTTGGCGAGACGAAACCAACGTATCTTGAAAGTTTTCTTTCCAGCCCCAGGGGTACGTATAATTTATCGCCGGCGGCATAATCAAGCTGATAATATTGTTGGCTGTTGATTGCCAATTGGTGGTTGTATATTCCGATTCCATGGTCCAGATGAACCAAATAATCCCCGGATTTCAACCC
>Ga0315288_10000371_pt1 | contig 56731 bp, 53 predicted proteins | sample YL17G11_20_MG_FD_203454 | JGI IMG/M metagenome (GOLD analysis project Ga0315288, IMG submission 203454) | Sediment microbial communities from Yellowstone Lake, YNP, Wyoming, USA - YL17G11_20 | ecosystem: Environmental > Aquatic > Freshwater > Lake > Sediment | place: USA: Wyoming | collected...
ATAATGTCTGTCAACATCGTTTGCACTACCTATTGTGGCCTCTCACTGTTGATTTTTTGGCTGTGCGATTAGTTGCGCAACGCTAATTCATTCAAAGATTATATATTCGCTTGATTTGGGACTAGTATAGCTATTATTTAGGATAGCATTGAGAGTAATACCACAGGTGTGAAGTTATTAAAAGGAAGGTACCTAGTTAAAATGAAGACGAATAAAATACCTACTGCTCCTTCGCCACTGGTAAGGAGATTGAACGCCCAGAGTGACAACCACTCTTTTGCGTTCCTCTATATTACAAACGAGTGTCAGCTTAACTGTGCTCACTGTTCTTTTAAGTCAGGTCCTGCTCAGCACCACACCCGAATGGATGAGAGAGTGGTTATCGATCTGCTTGATGAGCTGAGAGGAGTTGGCGACATCACCATTACAGGAGGAGAACCTACACTTCACCCCGGGTTTATGCCCATTGTAATGTGCGCAGCGGAACGAGCGAGGGTAGTATATCTCATGACTAATGGAATACATCTGGTTGGGAAGCCGAAGCTAAAGAGTTTGTATGAGAGAAATGATCAGAAAGGGTTGCGTGAGGTATTACAAAAATCTCTCGCCTCTTTCCCCCACAATGTGCATTTTTTCTTTCCGTTAGATAGCTTCCATCTGAAGACATTCAGAACTTTTAGGTTTCTTATAAAGGGAGTGACCACTTTAGCGAAAGAGTGGAATAACCTGCCGGGTAAGGCTTACGTCGGTTTTCTCTCAAATGAAGTTTCAAAGGAAAAGAGCCAGGAGCTCGTGGAAGAATTCGGGGTGGCATCGAGTACTCATATTGGTACCGCTCTTTTTGCTCCCTGGAGAAAAACGAGCAAAATAAAGGAGTGGTACTTTATGCATCCTTTAAACAGAACCCCTTTTTCAGGCGGTCTCTATATTAATTTCAATGGAGTATATCTTAATGAAGCATCACTGCTCGTGGATTTAAGGGAGGGGGTAGAGACTAATTTAAAAATAGGGATACTTAACTCCAATGACCTGAGCGGGAATCAACTTGAAAGGTTGTATAAAAAGGTGACATTTCTTTAGAGTCAGGTGGAAAAATTTACTTGGTAAGGAAGGCTACAATGCTTAAGTCAATTTGGCAAGAACCCTCGACACTTCTTACCTCTTAGATGCCTCCATAAAGTGAAGTTAGAAATCTGATGAAAGTCCTCCCTGTATCATTTTAGATATTCAGAAGTGATGTTGGCAACTTGACATTGCATTAAAAATATTCTACCTATTAAGAAATATTCTTAATTAGTATTGTGTTGTATGGAAGATAAAAAGCTTGCATTGCGAAAAAAAATAAAAACGTTTGAGCAAATATGCAGCGATAGTGGACTTAAACTCACCCATCAGCGAATGGAGATCTTTCGGGAAATTGCTGCGTCTACTGCACACCCTTCAGCTGAAGAAATCCACAAAAGGCTTAAATCAAAGCTCCCCATGATTTCATTAGATACAGTCTACCGGACACTTGCTGCTTTTGAAAAATTTTGCGTCATTAGAAGGGTGCACGTATTAGATGATAGAGGAAGGTTCGACACCAATCTTACTCCTCACCATCATTTGGTATGTATGAAATGTAAGGCAATACAGGATTTTTACTGGCCGACATTTGATGAAATACAACTGCCCTTTGAAACAAAAAAATGGGGTCAAGTTAATTCTAAGCAGGTCGAATTGAGGGGGATTTGTGATAATTGTATGGAAAAGAGCTACAGGAATAAGTGATAGTGCACTTGTTTAAAGAGATACCTATACCTTATTTTTTTTGCGATGTTAGTAAGAATAATTCTTATCTGGTTTAAATTATCTTAATCTATCATGAAAAGGGGTGATCAATCATGATCCAATAAAAAGTGTTAAAAGAGGATTATAAAAATATATCAATCAACATTACAAGTGGAGAGGTAATCGTGAAACGAAGATTAAGAAATCCCACAGGGAGAATAGTTGGAGTCCTTTGTATAGTGCTGAGCGAGCTATTGCCTATAGAAATTCTCCCCAAATACGTCGCTGTAATTGCTCTACTTACGTAGGGATAGAAGATTTATTAGAAAGTTTCCAATTCCTTGAAAATGATCATTTGGTTAGCTGAACCAAAAGCGAAAGGAGAAAGAGGATGAAAGACGAAAAGAAGAAATTGACCACAAACGCTGGGGCGCCGGTTCCTGACAACCAGAATGTCATGACCGCCGGGCCTCGCGGCCCGATGCTGCTGCAGGATGTTTGGTTTCTGGAAAAACTCGCCCACTTCGACCGCGAGGTCATCCCTGAGCGGAGAATGCACGCCAAGGGTTCTGGTGCGTATGGCACCTTTACCGTCACTCACGACATCACCTGCTATACCAAAGCGAAAATATTCTCGGAAGTCGGTAAGAAGACTGACCTTTTCACCCGCTTCTCCACTGTGGCAGGGGAGCGCGGCGCAGCAGATGCAGAGCGTGACATCCGTGGGTTCGCCGTCAAGTTCTACACGGAGGAAGGAAATTGGGATCTGGTTGGCAACAACACTCCCGTGTTTTTCCTGCGCGATCCCCTGAAGTTCCCCGATCTCAACCATGCAGTAAAGCGCGACCCGCGTACCAACCTGCGGAGTGCCAAGAACAACTGGGACTTCTGGACCTCTTTGCCCGAGGCATTGCACCAGGTCACCATCGTCATGAGCGACCGGGGCATCCCCGCAAGCTTCCGCCACATGCATGGATTCGGCAGCCACACCTTCAGCCTCATTAACGCCAAGAGAGAACGGCACTGGGTCAAGTTCCATCTGGTCTGCCAGCAGGGCATCAAGAACCTGACCGACGCGGAGGCCGAGGCTCTCGTTGGGAAAGACCGGGAGAGCCATCAGCGCGATCTCTACGAAAGCATCGAGAAGCGGGATTTCCCGCGGTGGAAGCTCTTCATTCAGGTGATGCCGGAGAAGGATACCAAGACCTGCCCCTACAACCCCTTTGATCTCACGAAGGTGTGGTTCCACAAGGACTACCCCCTCATCGAAGTGGGGATAATGGAACTGAACCGCAACCCTGAAAACTACTTCGCCGAGGTCGAGCAGTCGGCCTTCAACCCGGCCAATGTGGTGCCGGGTATCGGTTTCTCACCGGATAAGATGTTACAGGGACGACTGTTCTCCTACGGCGATACCCAGCGCTACCGACTAGGCGTCAACCACCATCTGATCCCGGTAAATGCCTCCCGCTGTCCTTTCCACAGTTACCACCGCGACGGGGCCATGCGGGTGGATGGCAACCATGGCAGCACTTTAGGCTATGAGCCCAACAGCTACGGCGAGTGGAAACAGCAGCCGGCGTTTGCCGAACCACCCCTCAGTCTTGAGGGAGCAGCTGACCACTGGAACCACCGTGAGGACGAGGACTATTTCAGCCAGCCTGGCTTGCTCTTTCGCCTGATGAACACGGAGCAGAAAAAGGCTCTTTTCGGCAACACGGCCCGTGCCATAGGGAATGCGCCAAGGGAAATAAAAATCCGCCATATAAGCCACTGTTTGAAGGCCGATCCTGCCTATGGCAAAGGATTGGCTGACGCGCTTGGTATTCCGCTCAGTGAAATACCCAGACAGGAATCATAATCAGCTAACCAGGGCATGCAGCGGACGGCGTCACACGCCGCCGCTGATGCCAACAGGATAAAGGCGAGTGAACTTAGTCCTTCGATTCATAAATTCGGTTACGAATTTATTTACTCAGGACGTAGTGCTGAGTGAGCCATTGCCTATAGGAATTCTCCCAAAATACTTCACTGTAATTGCGAATCGAAGCACTTAGTCAATACAACGGCAAGGGTGGGGCACCGGCATTTATTGCCTGCGAAGGAAAGGTATATGACGTTTCCCAAAGTTTTCTATGGCAGAATGGCAGACACCAGGTAGTACTAACTCTATAGGAGGAGCAGCATGTTTATACAACAATTTTTTATAAAGGGAATTGCCCATAGCTCATATCTTCTGGGTGGCACTAAGACGTGTGCTATCATTGATCCCCGTCGTGACGTGCAGATATACATTGATGCGGCGCATGACATGGGGATGAAGATAACCCATATCTTAGAAACCCACTTGCATGCTGATTTTATTTCTGGTCATCTTGAGCTTGCTGAAAAGACCGGTGCTACTATTTATGTGCCAAAATCTGCTGGATGTACATTTAGTCATATAGGCGTTTCTGAAGGAGACACCTTTGCCATAGAAGATATGACAGTAAAAGTCCTTGAAACACCCGGGCACACCCCTGAACATATCAGTTATGTGGTGATTGATCGTGCGAGGGGTGAAGAACCTGCAGGTCTTTTCTGTGGGGATACCCTCTTTGTAGGGGATGTAGGTCGGCCCGACCTTTTCCCGGGCAGAGCAAGGGAACTGGCATCAAAACTGTACAAGAGCCTGCATCACAAGTTACTTACACTACCTGATTTTTGTGAGGTGTATCCTGCTCACGGTGCGGGTTCGCTCTGTGGAAGGGCCATGGGTGCGAAGCGGACCAGTACTATAGGTTATGAAAGACTGTACAATGCTGCGCTGCAAATCAGCGATGAAGAGGAGTTTATCAAATCCCTGACAATGAATATGCCTGCTGCCCCAGATCATTTCAGCCGGTGCAGTGCAATCAATGGACAAGGACCCCGTTTGATTAAAGATCTTCCCGCGTTACATCCTCTTGCCCCTGCTGAATTTCGTAATAGGGTACAACAGGATACTACGGTCGTACTGGATACGCGTACTTTTGAGTCCTTTGGCGGCCTGCATGTGCCTGGTTCCTACCATATTGATTTCAGGGGAAATTTTGCTACATTTGCGGGTTGGATTATACCTCCGGATAAGGATGTACTTCTGGTATCAGCAGATCCGGGACAGGCATATGAGGCATCTGTGTGGTTGAGACGTGTGGGCATTGACCGGACTATAGGATATCTTGAAGGAGGCATGTCCGAATGGGCAAAAGCTGGTTTTTCAACGGGGCATGTACCACAACTATCTGTAGAAGAACTGCATAGAATGGCCACCAGTGGTCAGGCTATGACCCTGGTTGATGTTCGTGCTCCGGCGGAATATAAAGGTTACCACGTGAGGAATTCAATTAATATACCGGTTCAGGATCTCAGGATGCGATATCAGGAACTTGATAAAAAAATAACTGTGGTGTTAGTGTGCAGCACCGGTATTAGATCAAGCATGGGTGCGAGCATTCTTAGATTAAACGGGTTTACTACTGTTTTTAGTGTCGCAGGTGGTATGACCGGGTATAGCGCTGCTGGATATGCCCCTGAGTGTCCTGTATGTGTGATGCCCCATGGTTCCAGCTTTTTAGGTAAATAATTATTGACGAGACCATCATCATTACCCATACTCATGATGCTCTGCAAAACCATCTGCCATGGCTACCGCTGCTGAGGTGAACGTGTTTAACCTTATATAGGAACCAGTTGATCAGCGGGTGATTACATCTTATTGACATACAAAAGCAATTTATCTATACTTTCCTTCCAAGATACCACGTAATCGGTTAACCCAATCCATTTACGATCCTCTTTTATGGTAAAGATTAACACGATAGTAGGTTTCCTCGATCGTTACCTTGAGATTGACAGTATCAAGGACTCCAGCTGGAACGGCCTGCAGTATGAGGGAACGCAGGAGATTAGCATAATTCTCTTTGCCGCTGACGCAGGTATTGAGACTTTTAACCAGGCTGTTGCACTGAAGGCTAATCTGATTGTTGTTCACCACGGGATCTTTTGGAAAACGATGGACCCCCGTTTAATCGGGGCACTCAAGAAAAGAGTAGAGGTGCTGTGGCGCCATGACATTTCACTCTACGCAGCTCACCTTCCGCTTGACCGGCACCGAGTAGTGGGCAATAGCGCTCAGCTTTTGAAACTGCTTGGCGCGCGCATACGAAGTGAGTTTTGCAAGATTGAGGGAAAGAGTGTAGGGTGGATTGGAAAGTTCAATCGTGCGGTGCCGCTGAAAGAGATTGAGAGAAAGCTATGCCGGGGTTTGCATACTCAGTGTACCGTGCTGCCCTTTGGAAAAAGGAAGGTAAAAACCGTTGCGGTAGTGAGTGGGGGAGGAGGCAGGGCCTTCCATGAGGCGGTGAGTGCGGGGGTCGACCTTTTCTTGACGGGTGAAATCGCTGATCTGTATCATGCGGCAAAAGACGCAGGCATACATGTACTGTTCGGTGGTCACCACGCCACCGAAATACTGGGTGTAAAGGCTCTCTCTGCATTGATAAGAAAAAAGTTTAAGGTAAAGACCGTGTTCATAGATATACCCACAGGATTATGAGTAGAGCAATTTCAGGTGTCCCCATGATGGTACTCAGGCAGTGGGAATCATAGTTAGTGTCCGAACCAAAACCTGTTTTGGCTCTAGTGTCATTTCGACCCCTTCAGTTTTGCGCAAGGTAAACTCCGGGAGAAATCTCTGAATTTACATGAGATTTCTCAGTCGCTTCGCTCCTTCGAAATGACAGCCGGTGGACTGTGAGAGGGTTTCGTTCAGCCACTAGGTATACAGGAGGTTCCCGGAGGAAATCAGGCAGTGAGGGATTTACCTTGAAATAGTTTTAAGAGGGGTTGGGGGATGTCTGTAGCGAAAGGCAAGATTGTTCTGATGGGTTCCGGTGAGCTGACTGCGACTATGGTTGAGATCCATAAAGAACTGCTCGCAGGGTTCAACGACGCCCCACATGCGGTATTTCTAGATACCCCGGCCGGATTTCAGCTCAATGTCGATCCTTTATCACAGAAAGCAGTAGACTATTTTTCCTCTCATATCCAGTATTCATTGGCGGTAGCTTCATTTAAATCTTCTGAAATCACTTCTCCCTATGAGGCAGAAAAGGCATTTCACACCCTACGGGAAGCAGATTTTATCTTGATCGGTCCCGGAAGTCCAACCTACGCGGTACGGCAGTGGCAACAGACACCCATACCGGATATCCTCAAGAAGAGAATTGAAGCAGGTGGCTGCCTGGTAGCTGCCAGCGCCGCCGCGCTGACCATAGGCCGCTTTACCCTTCCCGTGTATGAAATCTATAAAGTAGGAGAAGACCTGCATTGGGTAGAGGGAATAGACATCCTTGGACATTTTGGTTTTGACCTAGTAGTGATTCCTCATTGGAACAACGCTGAGGGAGGAACCCATGACACCCGGTTTTGCTATATGGGAGAACCGCGTTTTAAAAAACTGGAGTCGCTTCTTTCAGAAGAGGTATCTATTCTGGGGTTAGATGAGCACACCGCCTGCATTATTGATCTTGAAAAAGAGGAAATGAGCATTAAAGGCATCGGCCAGGTGACTTTGCGTAGGCGGGATGCTGAGATAACCTTTGAAAAGGGTGAATCCCTTTCGATAGAAGTTCTCCGAGGCGGAGATGTTGAACCACCATGGCACGCGACACCTATGGTAGCTTACACTCACGCGCAGGGTACTAAGGTGGGGGGAAATTCATTCTGGGATAAGGTTCATGCGCTCCGCTCAGCTTTTCAACATGGTCTTGATACGCATGTTCCGGAAGAGGTTACCAGCGCCCTTTTAGAACTGGATGGATTCCTCTGGAAAGCACAGGAGCAGGAGAGCGAAGAGTTCATTTCCCAAGCCAGGGAGGCCGAGCGGGATATGATTGCTCTCTTGGGATCGGAACTCACCTCCTCTCCGCCACGCACTGCTCGATATCTTGCCCCTCTCATTGAAGAACTCCTTACCTTGAGGTCGCAATTCAGACAACAGGAGAAATGGCCGGAAGCCGATGCCATACGAGATTGTCTGGCACATCTTAATATCCTGATCGAGGATACTAAGGATGGCTCACAGTGGCGACTGAAGTCATAGCAGCATGTCACCTCTCCTAAGGGACAACAGTTCCACAACAATGAGATAATAATGAGTCCGCAATGATTCAACATCCACCCATAGCTATTCTCTTTGTAGTCAATGAAATAAGTCCATCGTTACAGTCGTTGATTGACTACTTGCAGTCGATGCCACATATCCGTCCGGATGTTGCACATCATATACCGTCTGATCTTAAACCCTATGATGTAGTGCTCACTGCGACGACAGTCTCCTCCAGAGACGAGGTGGATCTCCTCACCCGGTTTGTTCAGGCGGGGGGTGGGTGGCTGGCCTTAGTTGATCTGTCGGATACACCCCTGCCTGAAATTTTTGGGGTACACCCCACCGGGATTGGCCCTCCTGTTGAATTAAGGGTACTGTTTACCCAACCCGCGCATCCGATGGCAGTCCGCGTAGCGGATTCTATGTATGTGAATGGCTATTATCGTGCCTTCACTCTTACGGCTTCAGATGTGGAGACTATGTTGTACACTGATTGGCGCTACCAGCATCAGCCAGTATTAACCTGCCGTTCAGTTGGAGCAGGACAGGCAGCGTCCACCACCTTGCAGGCCTATGATGACCCTGCTTTCCAGCGTATTCTCTATCGTCTGGTGCGTCAGTTGGCCGGCCTCTCTCATGCAGAGAGAACGCTAGGTGTTGGCATTCTAGGTTATGCGCCTTCTGTTGGACAGCTCCATGGCATTGGCGCTACCACCACCCCGGGTTTGTGCCTCCAGGCTATTTGTGATATGAATCCCACAAGGCTTGAACAGGCGCAAAAGGATTTTACCGAGGTAAAAGTGTATGCTTCAGCGGACGAACTCGCTGGGGATCCTAAGGTTGATCTAGTGATTGTCGCGACCGCGCTCAATACCCATGCCCGCTTGTGTGCCCAAATGATGGTTGCGGGCAAGCATGTCATATCTGAAAAGCCGCTGGCGCTCAATCGTGAAGAGACAGATGTGCTGGTAGAGATGGCAGAGACACAAAAGGTTCATTTAAGTTGTCACCAAAATCGGCGCTGGGATGTAGACTATCTTGCGATTAAACACGCAGTGAGGGAGGGGTTACTAGGGGAGCTCTTCTATATGGAAACGTTTGTAGGGAGTTTTACTCATCCCTGTGGCTACTGGCACTCACACACTGAAATCTCCGGTGGCACCGCGTACGATTGGGGCGGCCATTACCTCGATTGGATAGTAAGTTTGATGCCCGGTAGGGTAGCATCTGTTGTGGCGACTCGTCACAAACGAGTCTGGCACGATATCACCAATGCTGACCAGGAGCGCATTCACATTCGTTTTATCGATGGACGGGAGGCGGAATTTATGCATTCCGACATTGCAGCCATTCGCAAGCCCAAATGGTATCTGCTAGGCACCGAGGGTGCTATCATTGGTCATTGGCAAGATATCGCCACCTATCAAATTGATCCAGTAGTCTATTTCCACCGTCATGACATTCCCCCGACAGAAATGCCTCCAGAGCTGACCCTCCACCGTCGTAACCGATATGGCCGGGTCGATGTGCAAAAACTAGTCATGCCCAGAAGGCAAGATTATCTCTTTCACCGCAATCTAGCCGACCATCTTCTCACCGGGGAGCCGATTGAAGCCCCACTAGAGCACGCTGTGACAGTGGTCACACTATTAGACGCAGCGGCAAAGTCGGCTGCCAAAGGAGGTACGGTGGAGGTGCTTGATGGCTAAACAAATCAAATGGGGGGTTTTAGGCAATGCTACTATTGCCCGGGTGTGTGTGATCCCTGCGATTCAGAAATCATGCAACGGAATAGTACATGCCCTGGCCACACGCTCACCAGAGCACGCTGCGCAGTTGGCTACCACACATCGCATTGTGCAGGTGTACGATGACTATAATAACCTGCTCAATGATCCTGCAATTGATGTGATCTACAATCCACTTCCCAACCATCTCCACCACCCCTGGACGTTAAAAGCGCTCCGAAGAAACAAACACGTGTTGTGTGAAAAACCGATGGCGTGTAATAGGGGTGAAGCCCAAGAGATGGCCGATGTGGCAAACAATGCCGGTCTCTTGCTGATGGAGGCACTTACCTATCGGTTTCACCCGAGGAGCCAGCGTATAAAACAGATGGTTGCAGATGGGTTCATCGGTAAACCTTGCCTGGTGCGATCTGCCTTTTGCTTCCATATAGGAGAAGAACTGCTAAAAAGCGGTGACACTATTCGTATGAAACCAGAAATGGGCGGTGGGGCACTGCTCGACGTGGGATGTTACAGCGTTAGTTTAGCTCGCTGGCTTTTGAATGCAGAACCAACCCACGTACAAGCGCAGGCAATATATCATCCAGGTGGGGTTGATGTGCATGTGGTAGGTTCACTTAGGTTTCCTGGTGAGGTACTGGCTACGCTCGAAGCGAGCTTTATAACGGCACTACAGCAAACCTATACGGTGGTAGGTACCAAAGGTGCCATTGAGTTACCCCACGATGCCTTTATCCCCTGGGAAAAGGATGCGGTCTTCACGGTACGGGATAGGAATGAGGAGGTGGGCAGGGAACATCTCACCTCAGGTGTGGATGAGTATCAGCTGATGGTGGAGCATTTTGCGGGAGCTGTTCTGGAAGGTAAGGCACTGGCTTTTTCTCCTGAGGAGAGCATCTGCAACATGAAAGTTCTGGATGCCCTGGCAGAAGCTGCTCGGTCAGGCACAACCGTCATGGTGTAGCACTTTGATTGATAGTAGTCGATTTGAAGGTGATGTGAGAAAGTGGTAGTGTTTTAAATCTTAGTGAATACACGCTCATTGGCAGGGGAGGTGAGCGCCAATGACTACACCACAACACTGTCCTGGTTTTGAGAGTTTCAAGAATGTAAGCTCATTTTATTGTAAGTGTCCTATCTGTGGGAAGGAGACAGAGATTTTTTCTGATGAATTTGACAAAAAGCACAGATGTAAGGGCTGCACTACAGAGATTGATTTTACCAAGTGTGAGATCTATGCCAGTGGCGGAGATGAAACTCCCCGTTAGAGTATCTCACTACCTTGGCCCATGGGGAGCTTCGCAGAGGGGACATGATTCAGCGTAGCCCGCAGCGCTCTATAGTCTCCCTGTTACTCCTTTTTTTAAAAGATCTGAGAGTTCGTCAATATGCGCTCGCTCTTCATCTGCTAATGTACGGAAGGTTTCTTGTAGAGGGTGTGAGACACGCATTGCCATCCTTTGGTAGAGATCAAAGGCCCGGCACTCATTGGCGAGGGCTGTTTCAAGTATATCTAGTGTATCATCAGACACCTTTTCTTCTCTCAGTGTAGCTATTTGAGGTAACGCAAGAGCCCCTTCCATACGCGTTGATTCCTTGAGTTCTTCTGAAGGTGGGGTGCTGGGCCATACCTTTTTTAAATGGTGGTAAAGTTTTTCCCTATGTGCTGCCTCTCTGAGAGAAAGTTCTTGTAGTAATTGCTTAAGCGTCTTCTCAACCACCTGCTGTGAACTCTGGTGATAAAACGTTTGACTTGCTTTCTCCAGCTGCATGGCGAGCAGAAGGAGGTCTTTAATTTCTCTTACTTCTTTAAACAGTCCTTCTCCTTCCCGAGGGGCACCCTTCACTTTTTCATAAGGCCACTGTACAATCCCCCCCTCCATACTGTAGAGCTCAGGGAAACCTAGAGCGCAGAGGAGGATAGCCCCGCCCATACTTCTTTTTCCTGAGCGGCAGTAGGTAATAATCTTTTTGCCCCGGTCCAGTTCTCCGGATCTTCTATCCAGCTCATGGAGGGGGATGAGATATGCTCCCGGGAGGTGTTCCTCGGTATACTCTTCAGGTGTTCTCACATCGAGCACAAGGCATTCCCCTTTTCTATCTCCTCTGATGGTATCCCATACCTCATGTGCAGTGATGGTTTTGATGCTGTCTTCTGAGCAGGAGAGAGATTTTACCATACGGAGTTCTCCTTCCAATTTTTTATTTATTTTTTTTCTTCACGCTTGGGTAGAGAGTACTATTGGTGTGAGGGAGAAACATTGCGGCAATGAATTCTTCCATGAATTGAGGATTGACGGAGAGTTCAAGGTAGGTCATCTTTTTTGCAATGAGATGAGCTTCTTCGAACGCCTGTTGGGAGAGGAGTGCCATTCGCGCGCCGCTCAAGGAGCTGTTGCCAATGAAGATAATCTTTTCTCTGGGGATATCAGGGAGGAGACCAATGGTAATTGCACTTTGAATATTCAAGTAGTTGCCAAATCCTCCCGCCACGAAAACGCGATCCAGATTTTTAAAATTCACCCCCACACTTTCAATGAGAACTTTAGCGGCAGAGAAGACCGCTGCTTTGGATTTAATGATATTACTGATATCTGTTTCAGTGAAGACAATATCCTTTCCTGTCTCAGATTCTTGGGCGAAGGCTACAATAAATTCTGCCTCCTCTTCACGGTGACGGATGCGTGGGTTGTGAGGATTATTTTGAAATTTTCCTGTGGGGTCTATGAGATTGCTCCGAAAAAGCTCAGCCAGGAGATCAATGAGCCCAGAGCCACATATGCCTCGGGGTTTGACTCCACCCAGGATGGAGAGCTCAATTTCGTCACCTTTGATTGTTACTTTTTGAATAGCTCCGGTGGTTGCCCTCATCCCGCACTTAAGCCCACCTCCTTCAAAGGCAGGACCTGCAGACGCAGAGCAGCAGACCAGCCACTCGCTATTGCCGAGCGCGATTTCTCCATTGGTTCCCAAGTCAAGAAGCGCCGAGAGTTGAGGGGCATTGTTGATACCAGATGCGAGCACCCCTGCAGTAATGTCACCGCCTACATAGCTGCTCACCCCTGGCATGCAGGTGATCACTGCGTGGGGGAGCAGAGTGATGCCACTATCTGAAGCCCGCAGAGGGGTGTAGCTATTGGATGCGGGGATGTAAGGTTCAAGTCTGATGAAGCAAGGCTCCAGGCGGAGCAGGAGATGAGTCATCGTGGGATTTCCCGCAGCCACCAGAGCAGTAATCTGTTCCTTTGGGATACTGTTTTCTGAAACGAGCTGGTCGATGAGCTGATTAATATTTTCTACAATTGCTCTATGGAGGGGATCAAGCCCGCCTTTAGTACAGGCAAAGATGATTCGGCTAATCACATCCTCTCCATAGGTAATCTGCTTATTATAGGCGGCACTCACATCGACTACCTCGCCTGTGACGAGATTTACCAGCTCAGCTACCACCGTAGTAGTGCCCACATCCAGTGCAATGCCAAAGTTATGCGTAGAGGTATCACCGGGTTCTATAGTAATAATTTCTATGGTGCCGTTGTGCTCCCAGGTGGTTACGGTTACTTCCCAATTGCTCTGCCTGAGCAGAGTGGGTAAGGTTCTCAGACACGGTAAATTCATTATGGGGGTAGTACTACCTTCTCTCTTCTTTATCTCTCGGAAGAGGCGCTCTTGATCAGGGAGGGTATCGCTGAGCGTAGGTCGGGGAAGTTTTAAAAAGGTTTTACGGGTCAGAGGATGGTAGTGGGAAATCTCTCTTCGATCAGTGAATTCGATACTCATCTTTTCTGGTGGGCTATAGGCAAGCGTTTTCCCGGTGGTGAGAATATGTTCTTCAGCCAACACCTCGGGAGAAGGAACAGAGACGATAAGGTTACTGTATACTCTTGTCTGACACGCGAGCACGTAATTTTTCTGAATTTCATCTGGTGTGAGAAAGGTTATGAAAGAGGGCTTTCTCTCGAGGTGACCTTCTAGGATCTGTACCTTGCATCTCCCACAGACACCCTCTCCGCCGCATTCACTGGTAAGGTAGATGCCTGCCTGATGAGCTGCCGAAAGGAGACTTTCTCCTTCTTTTACTTTTACCTCTTTTTTCTCAGGTTCAAATATAACTCTGTACTCGTTCATCTGAAGTGTATCACTCAGGATAATTTTTCTATCCGAACGGCACATGCCTTGAGCTCGGGAATTTTTGCGCTAGGATCCAGTGGGGTACTGGTGGTTAAAATATTAGCAGCACTTTCTACAAAATGGAAGGGGATAAAAAGAATACCCGGTGGGATGATCGAAGTGATACGGGTCTTAATAGTGATTTCACCTCTCTTAGAGGCTACCTTTACCGTTTCTCCGTCGTTAATGCTGAGCTTTTCAGCATCATCCGGGTTGATTTCTACGTATCCTTCAGATAATTGAGTGGTGAGGGTAGGGGATTTTCTGGTCATGGTTCCCGTGTGGTAGTGAAAGAGCACTCTGCCGGTGGTGAGGACGTAGGGGTAAAGGTCGTCAGGTTGCTCAGCAAGCGGGGTGTATTCCACAGGAAAGAACTGGCCCATGCCGCGAGCAAATTGATGTTGGTGAAGAAACGGTGTGCCAGGATGTTCCCGGGTGGGACAGGGCCAGGGGATACCACCTGTCTCAAGCCTCTGATAGCTGATTCCACCATACGAGGGGGTTACTGAAGTAATCTCAGCCATAATTTCTTCGGGGGAATGGTAGCTGAGTCCATCATAGCCCATGCGTGTGGCAATCTCTCCTATAATCCTCCAGTCTTCGCGACACTCACCAATGGGCTCTATCGCCTTACGAATTCTCTGAACAGTTCTGTCAGTTGAGGTAAAGGTGCCGTCTTTTTCAGCAAAGCTCGCCGCGGGTAATACCACATCAGCGAGGGTGGCGGTTTCGGTGAGAAAAATGTCCTGTACCACCAGGAACTCAAGTTTTTCTAATGCCTCCCTCACGTGCTGGATATCGGGGTCAGAGACCACGGGGTTCTCTCCCATGATGTAGAGTGCTTTTAGCTTCTTTTCGAAGGCAGCGGGAATCATCTCAGTGATGGTGAGGCCAGGCTGATTATTAAGCCCGGTTACGTTCCAGGCTGCTTCCATTTTCTTCCGTGCGTGAGGGTCGCTCACGCTCTGGTAACCTGAGAACACATTGGGCAGTGCACCCATATCACAGGCACCCTGAACATTATTTTGACCGCGGAGTGGGTTCACCCCGCTCCCCGGTTTCCCCACGTTTCCGGTTACCATGGCGAGGTTGGCAACTGCCAGGACCTGGTGGGTTCCTGTAGCAAATTGGGTAACACCCATGCAGTAAATGATAGACGCCGGGTTGGCCTTGGCATAGAGAAGGGCAGCCTCTCTAATTTTTTCTTGAGGGACTCCTGTGATCTTTTCCACCCTTCCCGGTGGATAGTGTTCGACCACCGATTTTAAAGATTCGAGACCTTCGGTGCGATGTTTTATGAACTCATCATCCTGAAGGTTTTCTCTAAGGATGATATGAATCATGCCGTTGAGCAAGGCAATGTTAGTGCCTGGGTGAAGCTGGAGGTGGATACTGGCAAATCCGGTGAGATCAATCTTGCGGGGGTCAGCAATGATTAGGTGGGCACCCTTTTCTCGGACTGCTCGCAAAATGCGCCTCCCGATGAGAGGGTGCTGTTCAGTGGTATTAGACCCGATGATAAATATCAGCTTCGCATCTTCGATCTCATCGATGGCATTAGTCATCGCACCGCTGCCAAATGATGCCGCAAGACCTGCGACGGTGGAAGCATGTCAAAGCCGTGCGCAGTGATCGATGTTGTTGGTCTTGATGACTGCGCGGGCAAATTTCTGCATGAGGTAGTTTTCTTCATTGGTACATTTAGCAGAGCTGAAAATGCCAATGGCATCACTTCCCTCACTTTGGGTGATTTTATTTAAGCTTTCGGCTACCCGTTGCAGCGCATAGTCCCAGGAGGTCTCTTGAAAAGCCTTTCCTCTGTCCTCTCTGATGAGAGGAACCGTGAGCCGGTCAGGATGATGAATAAATTCATGAGCGCTCCAGCCTTTAATACAAAGCTTTCCCTGACCTGCTCCCTTGCTGCTTGGCAGTACTCCCACCACTTTGCCATCTCTTACCTTTAAGAAGAGGAGACAGCCAGTGCCGCAATAAATACAGGTGGTGGGTATTTTACTGCTCATGGTGGTCATAGGGTGTTGCACTTATTTTCAAATGAGGGATCTTTTACTTTGTGACTCGAGTAGTAGAGACTATCCAGGGTATATCCCATGGCCACACCCAATAGCTGAAGGTAGTAGAGCACCGGTAGGGTAAAATCCAATTTCAACTTGCGCACTGCCATCAATTGGCCAAGGTCAAACTGCTGATAGCAGAAGGGACATGCGACTGCAATACAGTCTGCCCCTGCCTCCCTCATTTGTATAAGTTTGTCCTCAAGCAACTTATGTGAGCCGTCCTGTTTCCCAGAGAGGGTAAGGGATGAACCGCAACACTGAGGTTTTAAGTCATAGTCAACGGTAGTAGCTCCCAGTGCTGCTACCATCTCGTCAAAAATTGTGGGATCGAAGGGGTCTTCAAAGTTCATCACTTCCCGGGGACTGAAGAGATGACAGCCAGTGTGGGTAGCAATCTTAAGATTTATTAATGGTTTTTTTATGTATTTTTTTAGAGTAGTTAAACCTATTTCTTTAAGTAATACATGAATAAAGTGTGTGACTTCTATTTCGCCTCGGAACTGGTGAGAGGTTTCTGAAAGATGCTGATTAACCTTTTCCTTTAAGCCAGGTGTGTGTTTTAAAGAAGAGTTTACCTGGGCAAGGGTGTTGAGGCACCCATTGCAGAGGGTGATAATATTCAGTTTTTTTTCTTCGGCGAGGCAGATGTTCCTGGCAGCTATGGTCATCCAGGTGATTTGATCAACGCCACTCCACTGGATAGGATCAGGGCAGCAAGAGAATTCAGGAAGATCTATCAGTTCTATGCCACATTCCTTCAGGATTTTTCTCGCAACTGCCTCGAGATGGGGAAGCTTAGTGGGGATCAGACATCCTCTGAAAAAGGCGTATCGGGTAACCATCTACTTAACCAACGTTCTTATTTTCTCTTCTAGCCCGGTTTTTTTTATAATCAGCTGAATTTCTTCTTGCGCCTTACATTCTAAAGGCGAAAGATGCAATGTTTCACGGAGTCTTTGGGTCGCTGAGGTAATGGGAAAGGATAGTCCTGTAGTAATAACAGCGTTGACCAGTGCTTTAATCCCCTGAGGAGCTACGCCTTTTTCAAAGGAAAGTTCCTTAAGATCGGTGAATACCTTCGCGGGATTTACGTCCTGGGGGCAGATTTCGTGGCATTTATGACACGCTGCACACGACCAGAGGTTGGGGTTGGTGAGGGGATTCTCGCAGGTGAATAGGTCATACACATAGCTTGAGGTGGGACTATATTCTTCTAGATACTGAATGGGACAGACCAGCGCACAGACACTGCACCTAAAACACCGTTCGATCATGGGGTATCGTTCTAATAGCTCATTTCTTCCTTCGAATTCTATCGTAAGTAGCATCCCGTATATCTTTGCCCAAGAGTATCCTGCATGCGTTGGCTTATGTTCAGTTGACCACGATGCTATGGTAGCACATACCACACGGTTTTGAAAGTTTAATCACTACGGTGTGACCATTGTTTTTAGATGGTGGAGTTACCTCATGAAAAACCAAGTGGTTGAGCAGGAGTGGGAACTACACCAGTTGTTATCTATAGAGGTACGCTGGTGCTACTTATTGCTCAGGGAGGTGCTTCGTAGAAGGTCACTAATCTTTTTCTTGAGGTGGCTCAAATCTGAGGATTTTACAAGGCAATCATCAAGAGAAAACGAGCTGAGAATCATTTTACAGGAGTTGGGATCGACATCGTTGGCAACAATAATAGTTTTATTACAGAAGCTTCTAATCTCCTCAAGAGCAGTACGACCTTCCTTTACAAGAATGCTCCCATCCAGGATCACCAGATCAGGGCACTCATTTCTCACCACCTTGAGCGCCTCATGCCGATTCTCAGCGAGCACTACCCGATATCCCTCTTCACCCAACTCATGGTCGTAGAGCATCCTCAGGTTTTTTCGCTCATCTATGATGAGAAGTGTTGGCCTCACCTCAGCACCCACTTTCCTTGACGTGAAGCATCTCACCCCAGTCTGATTTCCTTGGCGCTCTCCCACAGGCCATGGATATTGCAAAAGCTGATGGCGAAGATCGTTCCAGGTTTAGTGATGACGAGAGAAGTGGTCACCTGAGGTGCTGAGTGAACGGGCCCGGTGTTGGGACCTTCTGTTGATTCACCATGGGCACAGAATTCGTAATTCCCAAGGTGAAAGGTTTTTCCCCCCTCCGGTTGGAAAAAGAGCCTTATCCAACGGATGTGGTGCTCGGTGGTGTTGGGGTGTGCAATCTCTTTTCCCACGGATGCGTTAAGGTGAAATGGTTCGCCTGCCTTCACCGTTTCTGGACACTCGATCACTGGTACATGTTTTTCTTTTTTCCAATCTGCTACTTGCACAACATCACCTAGTCTTTTCATGGTTTCCTCCTTTGCGTGATTTAGGTTTTAGCGGTTCGCGAGGGGCTAAGGGTTGAAGTTCAATAGTTACTAGAGTTGATCAAAAGGTTTAGTCTGAATCCCAGATAGTACATACTTTACACACGAGGTCGGTAGTTGGTTTAAGGGTCTGCTTGCTTGCAACTGAAAATCTGGCGCAGCCTTTCCCACCCTGATCATAGGGTTCACCTCCTGTACCCCGGTAATGAAAATATCTTATGCCTTTTCGAACTGATCCTTGCTGGCACCACACACCGGACAGGTCCAGCTGTCGGGAAGCTTTTCAAACGGTATCCCCGGCGCTATGCCACCATCAGAGTCACCTTTTTCAGGATCATAAAGATAGCCGCAGATCTTACACTGGTATTTTGCAGCAGTGGCCGATTTTACTTCTTCCTTACGATAGGTGGGAGCGGTCTTGGGAGTAGGGCCACGCTTGACTTGATGATAGTAGGCGTACGACATGGGGACACCATCTTTGAGCACATCTGCTTCAACCACTTCCCCTACGAAAATAGTATGAGTTCCCACCTCCATCTGTTTGGTTACTTTTACTTCGAGGTAGCCAAGGGTGTTATCCAGCACAATAGGTGCACCGGTGAGTCCGATTTTGAAGTTGACCCCATCAAATTTGTTTATGTCTCTCCCTGATTTGAAACCAAATTGACCAATGAAATTTAAAGGGGTATCTTGAGAAAGTATGGAGACAGCAAAAATCTTACTTTGTGTAATATACTCATGGGTGAGGTTCTGCTTGTTAATGCCGATAGCAATGGCAGGAGGTTCTGCGGTAACTTGGATAAGGGCGTTAGCTGTCTGCCCATTTAGTTTGTCTCCCTTTTTAGAAGTAATCAGATACACTCCATAGCCTATACTATACAATGCTTTAGGATTCATGGTATCCTCCTTACCTGATCAATGTATAAAATTATTTATTAGTATAGTAAGCGACTTAAATAAATTGACATAAGGAGTGTCATTACGAGCTGAGCGAAGTAATCTCATGAGATTGCTTCGTCGTCCGGCATTATCAAGGACTCCTCGCAATGACAACTTTCTTTAGTCGTTTACTATAGTACTTCATAGGTTTGAGATTATTTCACTCCTCGGTTCCTTTAGACTGTGCTCACCCCCTTTTTAGTAACAAGTCTTCTTATTTCTTTTCCTCCCACCTCTACCTGCCGGTTTTTAATTGCTCAGACCATAGGTATGTTTCCTTTCTTTTATAGGTGACTCATACCGTGGGCAATGTGGTCTAGCGTAAGCTGTCTACATGCAAGGTGAGGAGCATAGATCACCTCATCTGCTGCCCACAGTACCACACCGGTCTGTTTGTTTTCTACCCCTAGAAGGTTGTTGAATAGTGGATGAATATTGTCATTGATCCTCACCGTGTTAGGTTTGAGTGGTTCAGCGAGTTTTCCGTTTCTGATGACATAGGAATCTCCTACAATAGTTGAAGTAAAATCTCCCGCCTGCAGTCCATTAATGGGATAGGTATACCAGATTCTCCCGATATAGATGCCTTCATTAACTCTCTTAAGAAGTTCCTGAAGTGAAACAGCATTCTCTCCTTCGATTACCACATTGGTGGGGGAGATGGAGGGGAGCGAACCATGGTTCCGTCCTCCTCCCGGTCCAAATCTGAAGCCGTTACGAGGAACCATAGCCGTCTGCCACTGGTAAGGATCTACACCGAGCTTTTCTTTCCCACTGCGGTGGTTAAGCATTCTCTTTCTCTCATAGTCGCTCGAGAGGAGTCCGGTTACCACACCTCTGGTGATGAGCTGAGTTTTTCCGGTGGGGAGCCCCTCGCAGGTGATACCCCTGCTTGCAGCTAATCCCTTTGTGCTGCCATGATCTGAGATGGAGAGTTCTTCTGAGAGTACCTTTCTCCCCAGTGTGCCCTGAAAGGTAGAATTGCCTGCATAAAAAGTGTCAAGGCTCAGAGAAGGAATGATAAGGTTATTCATAAGATCTGCCACCGCGTGTGGCGCGAGCACCACTGCATAGCGCCCGCTCTCTATCTCTTGTCCATCCAGAGAGTGGAGGGCGCTCTTTACCGCGCTCCTTCCCGCCTCACCAGTAAAATTATCGAGGTGGGTACCGACTGACCAGCCCGAACCTTTACTAGTGGTTTTTTCAATCATTGAGGTAAGAAAGGAAAAGATAGTAGTTGAGGCATCTTCCTGCGCGGTGGGGAAGTGGGTTGACGCAATCGCTATCCTTTCTTGGATAATAGTTAGATCTCCTCCCAGAATTAATCCCAGCTCAGCGGGAGTGAATTCATTGACCAAGGAAGAGCATTCATACTCTTCTAATGCTGCGTGAATGGTCTTCCACCCGAGGCCGACAAGTGCTTCATCAGTGAGGTGCATGATCTTTTCATCATGGTAGTTCCAGAGTGTTCTCTTTTCAGTGCCTGGGGTGGGAAGGCTAAAGAACTCTGGATCATACACCGCTCCTTCCTCTGCTTTAGCGCATGCAGATGCTATTGCTTCCAGGGAAAGAGAGCCTGTTTCCTGACCAAAACCAATGGTAAGCTTATCGCCAGTTTTAAAGACAGCTCTTACTCCCACACCTTGAGTGTGAAGGGATTTAGGTTCTTCCAAGCCATTGCAGGGAAGATGAGAGGTGTAGTTGATTCTACAGGTGAGAATTCCATTTACCGCAGCAAATACCTCAACCTCTCTCAGGTCATCTCGGGCACGGAGGTAGTTAACCCCTTCTTCAACTACTTTGTGTATCTGTACATCCACTGGGTATATGCCTCTCGTAGGTGTGCGCTTAGGTACCAGTCAACCGTGCCCTGCTTCGCAGGGTTGGTCCACCGTTGCCTAACTTCTTAGATTGCATGGGCTGACCCTTCCCGCAATTAGCAATAGGATAAATTCTGAAGTCATTGCCTACTGCATCAACCTGCATGAGGAAATTCCGACTATCCGCAGTAATGCCACCATCACGATAGAGCTGACCACGCCGACCATTTTTTATTTCGTATACTTTCCTCGCAGAAATGCGAAAATTTTCTCGTGACTCTGCAATGGAGGGAATACGGTGTCCCACCAGATAGTAACCGTGATCTACCTCGCCGATAATGTCTTGAACATCTCGCGAACCATTTTCGAACACAGTAGTTGACATTCGGATCAGGGGAACAAGGGAGGCATCGGTACTTCTGTAGGAACCGTTCGGTGCTGAGTTGAGGATGGCAGCGGTCTGTCTGCTATTCATAAACGCTTTAGAGAAGCCTTTTTCAATATGAAAGACCTTTTTCCCCGGTGTTCCCTCATGGTCATAGGTATAGTGTCCAAAGCCTGGCAGTGAAGGATCAGAATACGTTGATACCAGGGGAGAGGCTACCTGTTTTCCCAGTTGATGGTGATCTAAGTCATTAAAAAGCCAGGATCGACCCGCATACGCTGTTTCCATCTTAAGGGCCCTATCAAGTTCATGAGGGTGGCCTATGATCTCATGGGAAAGGAGGGCATTAAAATGAGGATCGGTGATAACCGTCACCTCATCTTCCGTACCTTTAAGCGCAGGTTGGTTACAGAGCTCTACTGTTTCTTGAGCGAGTTCAAGCGAAAATGTTCTTAGGTCTTTGTGGTACATGAAAGGACCATGGTATCCTCTCTCAATGATTTCCCAGCCGCGTTGGTGGCCGATATCATCATAGTGTTCTTGAACACCTTCTTTGCCGGTAGCGACTACATAGGCTATGCCGTGGGTGATGGCAAAGGCCTGATCTATGGATGCTCCCTCAGTTGAGGTAAAAAATTCTCTTAGGAGCATGGTAGACGCAGCGATGTGATTGAATACAATACTTTTGTTCAAAGTTTTAATTTCTTTTGAGATATCTCTCACATGCCGTGAGATGGAGGTGGGTGAAATGCTTAAAGGACTGATGGTAAATTCTGCAGGTACTGTATCTTGGCAGATTTCTATGGGTGCGAGGTGGGTATCGTATAAACTTTGTCCTACTTTCTTAAACTGGCCTCTCGCCTGGTTTTTACATCGGGCGTTGTAGAGGGCCCGTTCATACGCGTGGGTCAGGCCAGTTTCCAGGATGGATGAGAATGTGGCAAGAGCATCTTTACCTAACGCGATGCCAAAGTATCCAGGTGCGGTGATAGCCTCTCCTGCGAGTGCCCTCACTCCCAGAGAGAAGCTGTAATCTTTACCGCTGTATTTTTCCTCACCATTCTCGCTATGTGCTCCCCGTTCTTCCGATAGCTCAAGGCGAATGTCTGCATATTTTACATACGCCTTTACTTTTGCAAAGTGGGTGAGGGCAGACTCTGCCGTTTCTTTGAGAGTGTCGATTGCTTCAACGCAGATCTGATTCATGAACACAGTAGTGAGTTAGCCGGTTAGCAGTTTGACTAATGTAAAGAGTTATCGCCCCTAGATTCATGACTGAAGAATTGTGCTATCATTCAGCGCGAACTATGCTTATAGAGATTTCTCAACCATCTTCTTGAGAAGTTCTTTGGATTGCGCTCCTATTGTTTGTTCAAGGACTTTACCATCTTTGAATAGGATTAAGGTGGGAATACCCTTAATACCGAATTCAGTCGCAGTGCCCTGATTGTCATCCACATTGAGCTTTACAATTTTTATTTTTCCCTCATATTCTTTGGCAAGCTCGTCCAGCACGGGAGCAATCATCTTGCAGGGACCGCACCAGGGTGCCCAGAAATCAACGAGCACCGGCATTGAAGACTCAATAACTTCACTTTTAAAATTTGCATCGCTTATTTCTAATGCCATTGAGGTACACCTCCTGTTCAAGTTGTTACTGAGTGATACCTTAATCTACACCCATGTAGAAAAAGTCCCCTCTAAGGGAGACTTTACCACACTGGTATATGAACCCCCTCGTATCGTGGGAGTAAACCATACACTGAGAGTGTCAGTGTGATAGGAACATCTTAAGATTGGTGCTGCAGTAGATGGTATTATCCTTTGACCTTGGTCATGGGTTCACCACAGCAGACCAGCTCTCCTCCACCTGCTTCCAGTACTTTGACCTTATTACCGCAAATCTCGCAAAGGTATATTTCTCCTGCCTGTGACATGATACGCTCCTTTCTGTGAATCAGTTATCAGTTACCAGGAAGGATATATTTTTGCTGTACACTGTCAACTGAACACAATACTACTGCTCACTGTTTCTTTATCTGGGCAGCTATCCTTTTGCCCAGTGCTTTACACTGTTCCAGCTCTTCTCTCTCAGGGAGATAGGGATACTTTACTTCAGGTTCAACAACTTCTATACCTGTGGCCTTAAGCTCTTCAATAATGGCTTTGGTTGCGCCACCTGCCCACCCGTATGATCCAAAGGCAACGCCGATCTTCTTTTGCGGCCTGAGTCCTTTGCAGTAACAGAGAAAATCAGCTACCGTGGGAAACATACCATTATTGATAGTGGGTGAACCGATGAGCACTGCCTTAGCATCAAGTACCTCCCTCATGATCTCAGTTCTGCCAGTCTGGGTGATATTCATCACCCTCACTTCTACCCCTTCTTCTGCGATACCCTCACCCATAGCCTTAGCCATCTTCTCAGTGCTTCCCCACATGGTATCGTATATAATCAGCGCTTTTTCTTTCGCTTCAAACTTCACCCAGGAATAGTAGGCTTTAACAATCTTCTCTATATTGGTTCGCCAGATTACCCCGTGAGAGGGGGCAATCATGTCGACTGCCAACTCCTTTGCCTGATCGAGCGCCTTGAGTATCGGGCCTGAGAGGTGCATGACGATATTGGCGTAGTAGGTAGCTGCTTCGGGATAAATAATTTCCCATCCTACCTCGTCATCAAATCTCTTGGAGGTTGCCAGGTGCTGACCAAAGGCATCGTTGGAGAATAGTATTTTATCACTCGGTGAGTAGGTAACCATGGAATCTGGCCAGTGCACCATAGGTACCTCGACAAAGGTTACCTTTCTCTTACCCAGATCCAGCGTATCACCTGTCTTCACGGTATGGAGAGGCCATTCCTTCTTAAAGTATCGAGCTAATCCTCCCTTGCAACGTTCGCTCGCAATCATGGTTGCATTTTTTGCCAGCTCCTTAATTTTAGGGAGTGAGCCAGAGTGATCCAATTCCAGATGATTGGTGATGAGGTAGTCAATTTTATCAGGCGGGATGATTTCCTGTATTCTCTCTACCATCTCTTCAAAGAAAGGTGCCTTGACTGTATCGATGAGGGCTACTTTCTCATCTACTATCAGGTAGGCATTGTAGGTGGAGCCTCGTGGAGTAGTGTATCCGTGGAAGTTTCTAATGTTCCAGTCAATGGCACCTACCCAATAGATATCTTTTTTCAGCGCTACTTTTCCCATGATTTTCTCCCTGGTTATTTTTCAATAGTGATCTTAGATAGTGGCCAATGTGTGACCTAGCTCATATGCTTCCTTTAATGCGGTAGGATGGGTAAGAATATCCCCTGAAGCGTCGATGCCGCGATAGAGGAGTTTTGCGTAAAACTCTGCGTCTACTACATCAAAGAAATACTTCATAGTGAGGAGAACGCCATCAAACAGTTTCACACCCTTGGTGGCGCCCACTGAGATAAACACTCCTTTCTTCTTTGCCCCGCTCCCAAGGGGATGCTTTAAGAGGTATTTACGTGACCAAAAGGCTTGGCAGCGGTCGATGAGCGCCTTGGTTTGGGCATTCACGCTGTAAAAGAAAATGGGCGCGGCGACGATAATCTGATCATGTTCGATCAGCTGTAGGTAAATATCCTGCATCTCGTCCTTAAGACAACACTGACCGGTGCGGGCACAGCTATAGTCCTCTATGCAGGGATTGATCTGCTTGTCACACACAAAGAGTTCGGTGGTGAACGCTCCCTTTTCTTGAGCACCTTTTAAGCACTCTCGGAGGAGAAGAGAGGTGTTCCCCTCTTTCCGTGGGCTTCCATAGATGCCAAGTATCTTCATGGAGTGACTATTCAATCAATTTAAATTTGTCCTTACCCGCACCGCAGATGGGGCATTTCTCAGGTGGATTTTCTCCCCGGTGGACATATCCGCAGACTGTGCATTTCCATTTCTTCATGCGTGCTCTCCGTTCTCCTTAGGTATGACGGTGTGAGTGGTAAAGGGGGAACACTGGTTAAAATATAACTTATATGAATGGTTTTATCAAGCTCCATCGAGGCCGATTCGCTCAGCTTTTTCAAACCAGGTTGAGGGATCAGTAAGCAGTTCGTACGAATCCTTGAGGATGAGAAAGTGACTGCGTTCCTCTTGTGCCAAGATCTGGTAGAATTTCTTTTCAAGCGGGTGTCTGGATTCTTCCGCAAGTTTCCTGTAGTACTTCATTCCTTTTTCTTCAAACTCTATTCCCAAGGTGAGTGCATCACGATCACTGCGTGATGCCTTTACTACCCTAGTGATTTTAGACGTTGCCTTTTCAAAGATGTTCTTCCACTTTTTTTCAGCAGCCAGTGGCAGCGGCCCCTTAATAAATTTTTCTGACACGGTGAGTTTTTTGAACGTCTCCTTAAGCCTTGCAATATGTTTCAACTCATCATCGGCAAGCGATTGGAAGAGACTTTTTCCCCAGGGGTGGATGGTTTTTTTTACACAGGCGAGGTAGAGCTTCCTTCCATCTTCTTCAAACTTTATCGCAGTTGAAAGCACCTTTTTATTAATGTCATTAACATTAGTTCTCATCATAATCTCATCTCCTGTACTTTGGATGAATATCGACAGTCTTCTCGTCGTACTTTTAGTGGGGGTTAAGGGCGGATCTAACTTGGTTTTACCCCTACCTCAGTGTGAAACTGTAAATAGTTAATAATATCATTGCGCCGCAATAATCCCTTTACCCTGTTTTCCTGCACCACCGGGATCTGGTGAATATTTTTAGCGCTCAATTTTTCTAATGCCATACTCGCATCGTCTCCCGGGGAGACTTTTTCCAGTTGATCCTTAGGAATCATAATCTCTTTAATAGTGGTGGTGGACCAGCGTTCTCGTGGTGTATTCTTCACGTCGTGTAGACATATGATGCCTTGGACTAACCCATTCTCAACGACTAAAAATCCCCGATCTCGATGGCGCAGGAGGTAGTCATCGACAAGCTGCTGGATGGTAATATGCGGAGGTACAGTTTCAAAATTGGTAATCATGAGGTCTTCTACTTTCACCTCACGCAATGCGTCTTTGAACAGCAGGTGACGGTAACTGCTCACGGCGGCGGTGTACAAGAACCACCCAATGAATATCATCCAGATACCATTTAAAGTTAACCCTGAGAAAATCTGCTTGACCCCCCAGAGTATCAGCAAAAAGGCTACCACTTTGCCACTAAAGGAAGCTACCTGAGTTGCGAGTTTTAAATTCTTGCTTACTCCCCAGATGAGGGACCTCACCATTCTGCCACCGTCGAGGGGGAATCCGGGAATCAGATTGAAAAAGGCAAGCATCCCATTAATGATACTGAGGTAACGTGCAATGGAGGCAACAGGGGTGCTGATTTCACGAGAGAGCCACCAGACCATACCTGAAACGATGCTAATAGCGATACTGGTGAGAGGGCCCACCAGGGCAATCAGGAATTCTTTGCGAGGAGTATCCGGTTCTGCACCGATTTGTGCCACCCCTCCAAAGATGAAGAGGGTGATATTCCTTACCTTCTCACCTTGCTGAATCGCTACCAAGGAGTGAGAGAGTTCATGGGCTAAGACGGACGCAAAAAAAAGAATACTGGCAATGATTCCCAGAGACCAGTTTAGTGGGGGCGACCAGGTTGGGTTTTGAGAGGGGAAGTACTGACCCGCGAGGGTCCAGGTGACAAGAATGAAAATAATGAACCAACTTGCATCAATATGTATCTCAATACCGAAAATTTTTCCAAGACGCCAGGAGTTGCTCATCATGATCACTTACCTTAAAAGCGTTGTCGAAGATACGTAATGGTGTGAGAGAGTCCTATTCTTAATTTAATAATTTTCACAAAACAATTCAAAGAACGCTTGCGGGTGTTCACACGTGGGACAGGTTTTTGGTGCCTCTCGTCCCTCATCGAGTAAACCGCAGTTGCGGCATTTCCACTTCACGGTGATGTCTCTGGTGAATACTTTCCCCTCTTCTAAATTCTTGAAAAGTTTTCTGTAACGGGTCTCGTGCGACTTTTCTACCAGTGCAATTCCTTTAAAGGTATCGGCTATTTTAATGAAACCTTCTTCACGTGCCACTCTTTCCCCCTGAGGATAGAGCATGGTCCACTCAAGATGCTCTCCCTCAGCGGCAGCAGTAAGATTAGCTTTTGTGTCGGCGATCACCCCTGCGGGGTAGGATGCGGTGATCTCCAGCTCACCCCCTTCCAGGCATTTAAAAAACAGTTTTGCATGTTCTTTTTCATTTTCAGCGGTTTCAAGAAAGATTGCTGAAATCTGCTCAAACCCCGCTTTTCGTGCCACACTGGCGAAATAAGTATAGCGGTTTCTGGCCTGAGATTCTCCCGCGAAGGCGGCAAATAGGTTTTTTTCTGTTTTACTTCCTTTGAGTTTCATAGTGTTGATTCTCCTTTATTTTTGTTATAGTCCAGGCGCTGGCGCCACCGGTGCCTCTGGCCGTACTGCAAAATAACCCTCCAAGTAGTTATATATTTTTGATGCTTCATCTTGTGATATATTTGCACCGGGCTTTTGTCTCATCTTTTCTACAATATCCTTTGCCTTATCTTTGTTGAGGTGGGCTTCTTTTACTTTGTCCAGGGCGTGACATTGTTTACACTTGGCTTCAAAGAGTTGCTTGGTGGGGTCATCTTTGGGGGGTGCTGTTTTGGTCTGCGCCAGCGTACAGGGGAGAGCTAGATAAAGCGAAAATAAAACTAGGGAAGCGAGAGCTGTTAAGGTTAGTTTTTTCATGTTCTCTCCTTTCGTGTAAGTGTAGTAATTAATTTTTTACCATCGCACTCATTACATGGTGAGCGTATCTTTTCCTCCGAGAGCACGCAGTATCTACCCGTGCTATTTCTTTACTTTTACGGTAGCTTCTTTTTGAGCCATATCGACGATGGGCAGGGTGAACGTATTCTTTCCTAGCAGGAGGTTAACCAGTGTCTGTGGATACGATCGGTATCGCAAGGTTGCACGTACCGTGAGAGGACCATTCTCAGTGGCAGGCACTAAAAAGGTGTATTCAAGAGAGGTAGAGCCCTTGGGGGGGATAGTGTGGTTATATTCGAATCGGGTTATCTCCCAGGGTTTATAAGTGTGTTCGCCTTTTGCATTGACCGATTTGGCGTGGAAGATTTTTGCTTTAGGATCAATGGTGCCTTCTCTATCTACCTTACCAGACTGGTAGAGGGGTGCACCGTTTGCTCCCGTTACTACCATTTCTACCCACATCTGCCTTACCTCAGTGAGACTGGTGGGAAGATTATGACCAGCCCCCGCATTGGTTACCTTCACCTCAATAGTGGCGAGGTTTCCACTTTGAGGTGCATTAGGGAAGGTCAGGGTGAGTTCAGCAGCACTCTGGAGTCTTTTCTTAGCAATCTCTGCGTGCTGAGGGGAGCCGAGGAGTGCGGTGAGGGTAAAATTACCACCAACAAACTCGTGGGTGTAGACTTGATCCCTCGCGGGACCCATGATACACGGTTTCCCTGGATTGTGCTGTTTTTTAAGGGTGAGGGCGGTTTCAATGGCCTGTGCGACAGGAACCATGTGGCAGTCCTGACATTGGATGTCGTTGTGGGCGTACACCGAGTATTTCCACTCATCATAGGTTCTTTCTATATGAAAATTGGTGACCGGGTGGAAAACATGGTGGCAGTTGGCACAGAATGCTGAGGTGGTGTGAAGTTCTGAGTATGCGGTTTGATGAAAAGGAGATGTAGAATCTTTATAGGGTCCTCTTTTTACATTCCCTGGTTCCAGTACCATTGAGGCATTCTGAGGTTCGTGGGTGGGAGTTTCTAAAAAGGTTGATTTTACCACGGTGTGGCAGAGATCACACTGGACCCCCTGTGCGGCAATCTCGCTCACCTTAAATTCACCATCTCTCAGGATGATCTCTTCGCTCACCGTGCCGATTCCGGTGTGACAACCGGCACAGAGCTTGTCGGTGAGTCCCTCTGTTTCTTGAGACCCCAGTTTCCAGAGTGCTTGAAAAATGGGGTCAAGGTAGGCACGGGAGTGCATGGATCCATTCCACTGATTGTAGATCTCGACATGGCAGCCGCTGCAAATCTCAGGTGAGGTGAACTCGCGAGAGGTAACTGGTTTTCCGGTGTGGGTATTGATTAGTGAGGGATAGAAGGGGGGTGGAGTTTTTTCTTGCAGTGTGGACTCATCCTTGCTCCAACTGAGAGTGGATAGTAGGAGTGATAGTACCCCAACCAAGAAGAGGATGAAGACGAAACGACTGGTGCGCATACCACCTTTCTCCTTTTTAGATCACCTATGACTGAGCGAGTACTTCAGTTATCTTATTTTGATCAAAGCCGATGATAATGTGTCCATTAATCACTATGACCGGAACACTTCTTTGATTGGTTAACTTTATCATTTCTTCGCGTGCTGTTTTATCCTCAGCTACGTCGAATTCGGTAAAGGAAAGGTTCTTTTGCGAAAGATACTCCTTCGCATGGTGACAGTGGGGTCAGGTAGAAAGTGAGTACATTTTTATCTCTGGCATACTCGTAGCCTCCTTTTACATTGGTAAATAGTAGTGCGCACCCTTACTGCTGACCTTTTATTCGGGGATCGATGTGACCGGAGCCACCACACTCAGGGGTATAACAGGTGGTGTCAATAAATGCGCACTTCTCCTTACACGAGGGACACTGCTCAGGTGGAATCTCAGTGTTCAGTGTATAGCCACACTTTGAGCATTTAAACCAGGTCATAGTAACACCTCCTTTTTTAGTAATCGTGGTAGAGTCATAGATATTTCTTCTGGGTCAATTCGGGTGCCTTGTTAGTTAAAATGGTGAAGGGTGGTATCGATTCGGTCAGCCATACGTTACCACCGATGATAGAGTTTTCACCCACCACCGTTTCCCCACCTAAAATGGTCGCGCCCGCATAGATAATCACGTTATCTTTAATGGTGGGATGGCGCTTTTTCCCTCTCTCAATATTTCCTGAAGCATCCTTTTGCACACTGAGCGCCCCAAGGGTTACCCCCTGGTAGATCCTCACATTACTGCCGATCTCAGTGGTCTCACCAATTACTACGCCCGTGCCATGGTCGATAAAAAAGTGTTGTCCGATGGATGCCCCAGGGTGGATATCGATTCCCGTGTTACCGTGGGCATATTCAGTCATAATTCTTGGAATTAAGGGAACGTTGAGAAGGTGAAGCTCGTGGGCTACCCGATAGATGGCAATTGCCTCGGTACCTGGATAACTCAGGATAATCTCATCGAGACACTTGGCGGCAGGATCACCCTCATACGCTGCGCGCACATCATCACGTAACAGCTGACGGATCTTGGGAATTTTATTTAAGATGGCAAAGGTGAGCTCAATTGATTCATCTGAAAGTTCCTTTTCATTATCCTCCTGTCGTCCATAAGGTGATTTTAAGCTTTTTAAGATTTCTCGGGACAGGAGATGGTAGATGGTTGCGATCTTTTCCCAGATGTAGTAGGTGACAGTTTCCTTAGAGATCTCTTGCTTTTCGTAATATCCGGGGAAGAGTACGTTGAGAAAGTTATTGACGATTTCTACCACCCTCTCGCGTGAGGGAAGATTGGGACCCTCTATATGATTGATCCCATCTTCCCTGTCGTAGGTTTCTACAATCTTTTCGATAATATGAGGCAATTTACTCTTTGGCATTATGCTATGCTCTCCTCACCCGGAGGGTGAGTGATAGTTATACATTATAGGGTTAAAGGGTTATGTGTTTTACCGATATGATGTGAGGTAGTGTACTTAGTATCTTTAACACCTTAGTTGATACTCGCTCATCCAGGTGGATAAGCGACATGGCGGTACCTCCTCGCTTTTGCCTGCTCAAGTGCATGTTGGCAATGTTCATTCCGTTTTTCCCTAGGGTCTCTCCGATTGCACCAATAACACCGGGTTTATCGTAATTGTGCATAAAGAGGATGTGTCCCTCCGGTTTGGCTTCGGTAATGAAGTTATCTACTCTTACTATGCGAGGGTTTCCCTTTCCAAAGAGGGTTCCTGCTATTGAGTGTTCACCATCCTTGTTTTTAATGGTAAGGGTAATGAGGGTGGTAAACCCTTCTGTATCCTCTGTCTTGATTTCACTCACCTTGATACCCCGCTCTCTTGCTAAAATGGGCGCATTCACATAGTTGACCATTTCTGCAAGTGCCGCTGACAGCATACCTTTTACTATGGAAACAGTGAGAGGGGCAAGGTCATAGTGAGTAACTTCTCCGCTGTATTCAATAGTGACTTCCTTTATGCCATCTGAGATAATCTGGGCTAAAAAACTCCCCATTTTTTCAGCGAGGGCAAGATAGGGCTTTACCTGTTCTAGTAATTCAGGATTTACTGAGGGCATATTGATGGCATTTCTCACAATCCCTTTTTCCAGATAGTCAATTACCTGTTGCGCGATAGCGATTGCCACTTTAGCCTGAGCTTGATAGGTGGAGGCACCCAGGTGGGGTGTGGCAATAACTTCATCGAGGGTGAAAAGAGGATGGTTACCCGGTGGTTCATTTTCAAAGACATCGAGCGCGGCCCCTGCCACCTTACCCTGTGTTATCGCATCATAGAGGTCTTTTTCATTGACGATACCTCCACGTGCACAATTGATAATCTTCACTCCCTTTTTCATCTTCTGGAAGGTATCCTTATTTAAGAGGTCTTTCGTTTCATCAGTGAGAGGGGTGTGGATGGTGATATAATCTGATTGTGTTAAAAGTTCATCAAAGCTCACTTTCTCGCCCCCCCTTTTTGCCATAGCTTCTTCAGAGACGAAGGGATCATAGGCGATGACCCTCATTTTTAGTCCATGGGCGCGATCAGCTACCACCTGACCAATATTTCCTACACCAATGATACCCAAGGTTTGATTGAATATCTCGACACCTATAAATTTCTTTTTTTCCCACTTTCCTGTTTTAAGGGAGGCGGTCGCTTGGGGAATATGGCGGGAAAGGGCAAGGAGGAGGCTTATGGCGTGCTCCGCGGTGGTGATAGCATTGGCACCAGGTGTGTTCATCACTACAATGCCCTTTCTGCTGGCGGCCTCAAGATCGATGTTATCGAAACCAATACCGGCTCGTCCGATGACTTTGAGACGGGAAGCTGCCGCTATAATCTCAGGGGTTACCATGCTTGCACTTCGCACAATCAAGCCCTCATAGAGAGGAATCTTTTCCTTCAGCTCGAGGGGGGACAGAGAAGCATAGGCATCTACGTGTACCTTACTTTTCTCCTTGAAGAGCTCGATCCCCTCTTTTTCCAGATTATCAGAAATGAGCACTTTCATCGCGATCTACTTACTCGATGCGTTTAGTTTTAGAGTACTATCTTCGCCCTCTAGGTGCCTATCGTAGTAGGGCAGGAGAAATGTACCTCTCAGCTTGCGCTTTTACCAAAGGGTGATATGTCTCTTAGCCTTTTTATTATTGAGGGAAGCTGCTCGATGGTATAGCTAATCTCTCCCTCAGTAGTGTATCTACTTAAGCTCAGCCTTACTGACCCATGGACACGGGTGAAAGGAACTCCCATGGCTCGTAACACATGGGATGGTTCTAGTGACCCGGAGGTGCAGGCCGAACCTGAGGAAGCGGCAATTCCTTTCTCACTTAACAGGAGCAGAATGGCTTCGCCCTCGACGTATTCAAAACTTATACTGGTGGTATTGGGTAATCGATGTGCTCTATCACCATTGACGCACGAATCCGGACAGCTGGTGAGCAGTGCATTTTCTAAGCGGTCTCTCAGAGCCTTTACCAGGGTGTTTTCATCTTTCAGGTGCTCGAGGGCAAGTTCTGCTGCCTTGCCTAACCCGATGATGTAGGGAACATTTTCTGTACCTGCCCTTCTTCCTTTTTCTTGATGACCACCTACCATGAAGGGAGTGAATTTAGTACCCTTCCTCACGTAGAGGGCACCGATGCCCTTGGGTGCGTGGAGTTTGTGACCAGAGAGGGAGAGGAGGTCAATGGTGCTCTTGCTCATATCGAGGGGGATTTTCCCTACGGCTTGAACGGCATCACAGTGAAATACTATTCCCTTGCTCTTGACAATTGTCCCAATCTCTTCAATGGGGAAGATCACCCCTGTTTCATTATTGGCATACATGATACTCACAATGGCGGTGGCATCATTAATGGTGTCTTCGAGCTCGTCTAACTCAAGTTGCCCTTTTTTATCAATGGATAATTCCGTTACCTGGTAGCCGTTCTTGCTTAGGTGACGACAGAGGTTGAGCACTGCGGGGTGTTCTACCCTGGTGGTGATGATATGTTTCTTCTGGGTATGGGATTCCAAGGTTCCTCGTATGGCGGTATTGTCGCTTTCCGTACCGCAACTGGTAAAAACGATTTCAGAGGGGTCACAATTAAGAAGACGTGCAAGCTTTTCTCGCGCGTCTCTTACTTTCTTTTCAATTTGCCCCCCAAAGGAGTGCATACTGGAGGGGTTGCCGTAGTACTCAGAAAAGTAAGGGAGCATTTCTTCCACAACCTCTGGTGCCACTCTGGTAGTGGCATTATTATCTAAATATATCGTTCTCATGATCTTACCACCACCTCGATATCGTCTGCGACGAATTCTCTAAGTTTGTTTTGGGCAAAACCCTTCAGGGTGAAATCGGAACTAGGACACGCGGTGCAGGTACCCCTTAAGGTAACGATAACCTCACTGCCTTCTATATCAACAAGTTCAATGTCTCCTCCATCCGTTTGCAGTGCAGGTCGTATTTCCCTATCGATGGTTTCCTCAATAAGCTTCATGCGTTGGATATTAGTCAGCGGCCGTTTGGGAGGGATTTTTTTCTCCAGGGGTTCTTTCCGGACCTTACCTTTGATTCTCAAGATGATTTCCTCAATGTCGGAATGGCACTTTTCGCAGCCCCCCCCCGCTTTGGTGTAGTGGGTCACATCAGCAACCGTACTGAGGTTATTTTCTTTTATCACCCGTTCAATTTCTTTGTCGGTGATGCCAAAACACTTACACACAATTTCTCCTTCTAATTGTTTCTTGATATCTATTCCCCGATAGTGAGCAATGGCTGATTCCAGTGCTTCACGTCCCATTACCGAGCAGTGCATCTTTTCCTCAGGAAGACCTCCTAAGTAAGTGGCAATATCACGGTTGGTAATTTTATCAGCCTCTTCCAGTGTCTTACCAATGACCATTTCCGTGAGCGCCGATGCCGACGCAATAGCGCTCCCACAGCCAAACGTTTGGAATTTTGCCTCCTTAATTCTCTTATGCTGGTCAAGCTTGAACATGAATTTCAGGGCATCGCCACAAGCGAGTGATCCCACCTCTCCTACACCATCAGGCTCTTTGATTTCTCCTGCATTGCGGGGATTAAAAAAGTGATCTTTAACTTTTTCTGAGTAGTCCCACATGGTAATTACTCCTTATAGTACATCAGATGTTGGCGTGAGCTCATTATGCCATAGGTGCTCATTAGGTAAAATAAAAACCCTTTTCTCGTTGCTCTTTATTTTCATTTCAATTTTTAAACCCTGGTTCTTTTAGTAGATTTAAGATTTCTGTAAATAGTACCAAGGTTTATAGTAAGGCACTTCTTTTTCACCCTTTCATATACCCACTTCGCAGAGGGATGGATGGAGGTATTCTAAATATAGAATGTAAACTGGCGATAGTCAAATACAAAAGCCATAATTTTAAAGTGAGCCAGAATTTTATTTAAAAGATTTCATTTTGTTGCTTGACAAGTGCGTTAACGTACTTACTTTCTAAAAAAGAAAAGAGGAAAGGTAATGGTGGAGATTTAAAAAGGGGTGGCTAAGTAGCAGAGGTGATAAATTTATTATTTATGAAAAACGTTGTTAAGAGGAGGGGGAAAAATGTTACTCAATAGTCAATCATGGAGATACCATTGGAAATACTTATTAACGATAGTGCACCACATAACTATTGTATGAGCGAAAACTCTCACACACCACATCGGCTGTCATTTCGAAGGAGTGAAGCGACTGAGAAATCTCATTCAAAATTAAAGATTTCTCCCTTCAGTCGAAATGACAATAGAGCCACCACAAGGGTTTTCGTTCATGCACTAACTATAAAAGTGAAGTGAAATGCTGAGAGGGAATTGAGAGTACTTTCGATGCGGTCACGGTATAAAAGGGAACGTGAGTTCATATAGGTAACGGGAGCACAAAAAGTAGATAGTGACCGGTGATGATTGGTTAAAGAGGTGAAAGTATCGTGTTCATTGAAACCCTTTCAGTATCCTGAAAGGGTTTTTTAATTAGCCTCACGGTAATACTACTATTTAGTGGGGTATGGAAAGGAGCAATGATGAACTCAAACCGCGTAAAAAGGGAAGGTGTATGCGAAGAGCATGAGAGAGAATTTAGCAAAAAGACGATAGAGGACCTCACTCCTCGACTGACCCTTTTACCTAAGGGGGAACTGTCTCAGGAAACGTTTCATTCTTCCCTCATTCAACCAGGCGATGAAGAAGATGAGGTACTTGAGAATGTTGCCGGGGAGGGGAATGATCTCTATGCTGATATCAGGGGGGACGCACACCCTTCCCTGGCCATTTATTTTAAAACCATAAATAAATTTCCTCTCCTCAGTGGGGAACGGGAAAGAAGGATAGCCACGCAGATTAAGCAAGGTGAGGAGGAATGTAAAGAACTTGTGATAAGGTGGAACCGAATCCTCAAAAAGGATTTGTTCAAGGGACTGCCTACGAGGCACATAAAGGAGGTAACCATAAAGCTAAGGCAACTCAATGGCATTTACCAACTCTTTAATGATCTTATACAGTGGGAGAGGAGAAGAAAGCAGATTACCGCACTCTTGGCACGCCACGCCACTCACTCTCGAGCTGCACAAGAATTGCGCAATGAATTATATAAGGTAGAATCAGAAATATCAAAATGTATCGCAGCTATAAGTCATGGTACACCACCCAGTGGTATGCTTTGGGTAGTAAGGGGTATACCCCCTAGTACCATACATGCAAAGAAGCGGAAAATACTGAAAAAGGAACTCGTGGGTATTTTGGGAGAGATTAGCACGAGTGCGGAGAAGATTAAAGCATTGAAGAGTGAGTTAATTCACGCAAATCTTCGATTGGTAATAAGCATTGCAAAAAAATACGCTCACCATGGTCTTTCCTTACCTGACCTTATTCAGGAGGGAAATGTAGGTTTGATGAGAGCTATTGATACCTATGACTATCGAAGAGGGCATAGGTTTATCACCTATGCGACCTGGTGGATACGACAAGCTATTATTAGAGCACTTGACTGTCAAGCAAGGACAATCAGAACACCGGTGTATATCAATGAGAAGTTAAATCAGATTGTAAAAGCGTCGAATAAATTGCTGCAAGAGTACAAAAGGGAACCCACTTTGGAAGAGATAGCGCGGGAGACAGACACTTCCTTAGAAGTTATTAAGAAGGTGATGCAAAGTTTTGGAGATTCAGTACCCGTAGATACCACTATTGACGAGAGGGATGAACTATCCAGTGCTCCCCTGCTGAAGTATGAAACCCTCGCCGCAGTGGAAAAGGTTATTTCCTCGGATTTGTCTCAGAACATAGGTGAACTGTTGTCAGAATTGACTCCCCGTGAAAAGGAGATTGTGAAGCTACGCTTTGGTGTGGGGAAAGGGCATGACCATACCTTAGAGGAGATTGGAGTGGCGTTTAACTTGAGCAGGGAGAGAATCAGGCAGATTTTAGAGGTGGCCCTGAAGAAGTTGAAGATCCACACCCAGATGATGAGATTGAGCGATTTTATAAATCCCAATTGATTTTTATTGTACCTGTGGTTTATTTCTGGTAAATTTATGATAGCGTCGTAAAAAGTCCTGACAGGTGTCATTGCGAGGAGCGAAGCGACGTGGCAATCTTGGTTTTTCAACTACTTACAAAGGCAGAGATTGCTTCACTTCGTTCGCAATGACAATTTCTTTGACTTTTTACGACTTCATCAATTTATTATATTATGAAATTAAAAGAGGGAGCAATTAAGATGGTACGTTACAAACGCCTGATGGGGAAAGATTTTGAGACTATCCAACAGAGAATGGAGAGGATGTTGGGTACTATCTTTGATGAGATGAGACCCACTATGTTCTCTGTTGAAAAGGTGTGGAGACCCCCGGTTGATATCTACGAGACACCCGAGGAGGTAGTGGTATTGGTAGAAATTGCCGGCATGAGCAAAAGGGATATCAATGTGACTATGGAAGAGGATGTGCTCAGGATAAGTGGAACCCGACCTGACTACTCCCCCTCTACTAAAATGAAGCTCCATCAGATGGAGATAGACTATGGAAGATTTGAGAGAACCATAAAGATTTCACTGCCCATAGATATTAAAAGAATTACCGCTCACTACAAAGAGGGGTTTTTGCAGATCACCCTTACCAAAAAGAAATTACCGCACGCTGTTACGGTCGAGGCTTCTCATAAAGAATAATTCCTGGAGGTAGCTATGAGGAGGTTAAAAAAGGATGCTCAGCTAAGTGGGGATGAGCAGCAGGTGCTCCCGGAGGAGTTGGCCATCCTGCCGCTCAAACATGGAGTAATCTATCCTAACGCGATAATGCCTATCACCGTGGGTCAGGAGCGATCTATCAAGCTGATTGATGACGCGCTGGTTAAGGATAAGATTATAGGGATTGTTTCAATGAAAAATCCTGAAAGTGATCTTCCCACTCCTGAAGACCTCTACCCTATGGGGTGTTCAGCCGTCATTCTTAAAATGACCAAGCTCCCAGAAAATCATATGGGCGTAATTGTGCAGGGGCAGTCAAGGATTATTATTGGAGAGTATACTCAGACCACCCCCTATCTTAAGGCTAAGGTGGAGATCATCAAAGAAGAGCTTAAAAAAGATGTAGAGATTGAGGCGTTAATGGTAAGCATTAAAAGTCTTTTCCGGAGGGCGGTGGAACTTGCTCCCCAGATTCCTTCTGAAGTTGGGGTGTTGGTGGCGAGCATGGAGGATCCACGGAGTCTTGCTGACTTCATCGCTTCGAACTTCAATATCAGTGTTGCTGAGAAGCAAGAGATATTAGAACTCATTGATCTTAAGAAACGGCTAGAGAGGGTTGTGTCGATACTCAACAAAGAACTTCAGGTGCTGGAGCTCGGGAGTAAGATTCAGAGTGAGCTCAAAAAAGAGATGGATAAGACCCAGCGAGAGTACTACTTACGAGAACAGCTCAAGGCGATACAACGTGAACTAGGGGAAGAAGATGAGCGGACCGTTGAGATAACTGAGCTTAAGGAGAAGATTGAGAAGGCCAAGATGCCTGAAGAGGTTTCTCAGATAGCGAAAAAGGAATTGGACCGCCTCTCAAAAATGTCACCCGCGGCAGCTGAATATACCGTTTCCAGAACCTATCTTGATTGGTTGGTGGAACTTCCCTGGTCGGTGGCAACGGTTGATAACCTGGTCATTGCTGAGGCACAGAAGGTGCTCGATGAGGACCACTACAATTTGGAGAAGGTTAAGAAGAGAATTTTAGAGTACCTGGCGGTAAGGAAATTGAAACCTGACATGAAGGGACCTATCCTCTGTTTGGTGGGGCCTCCAGGAACCGGTAAAACCTCTCTGGGCAAGTCTATTGCAAGGGCTTTGGGTAGGAAGTTTATCCGCATGTCGCTGGGAGGGGTACGGGATGAAGCGGAGATCCGAGGGCATAGGAGAACATATGTGGGGGCATTGCCAGGACGTATTATCCAGGGCATTAAAAAGACAGGGTCTCACAATCCGGTATTCATGCTCGATGAGATTGATAAACTGGGGATGGATTTTAGAGGAGACCCTTCCTCTGCGCTGCTTGAGGTGCTGGATCCGGAACAGAACTTTTCTTTCTCTGATCACTATCTGGAGGTACCATTTGATCTCTCTCAGGTGATGTTTATCACTACCGCTAATGTGTTAGATACCATTCCTCCTTCCCTAAGAGATCGGATGGAGGTACTGGAGTTACCCGGGTACATTCAGGAAGAGAAGGTAAAGATTGCCCAGAGCTATCTGATACCGCGGCAATTGGAAGCCCATGGTTTAAAACCGCTCCATCTGAAGTTTGAAGATGAAGCTCTTGAAACTATTATCTCTGACTATACGAGAGAAGCAGGCTTGAGGAACCTTGAGCGTGAAATTGCTGCCATTTGCCGAGGAGTAGCTAAGGAGTATGCTCAGGGGAAAACGGAATCTCTGAACATCACCAGAGAGATGCTCCATGACTTTCTGGGACCTGTAAAATTCTACTCTGAGGTTGCGGAGAGAACCTCTGTCCCTGGTGTGGCGACCGGTTTGGCGTGGACTCCCACCGGCGGAGATATTATTTTTGTCGAAGCAACTAAAATGAGAGGGAAAAAATCGCTCACCTTAACAGGTTCCTTAGGGGAGGTGATGAAGGAGTCGGTACAGACCGCATTGAGTTATGTGAGATCTAAATCTAAGGAACTTAGTATACCTGAAGACTTTTTTGAAGAAAATGATATACATGTCCACGTGCCTGCAGGTGCGATTCCCAAGGATGGTCCCTCCGCAGGTGTTACTATGTTTACCGCGTTAACCTCCCTCCTTACCAATAGACCAGTGAGAAATGACATAGCCATGACTGGTGAGATTACCCTGCGGGGTTTGGTACTCCCGGTGGGAGGAATTAAGGAAAAGGTGCTCGCAGCAAGAAGGGCGGGTATTAATAAGATAATTCTTCCGAAAAAGAATGAGAGCAATCTGGAGGAAATTCCTAAAAGTATAAAGAATGGAATGGAGTTCTTCCTGGTAGAGACTATGGACCAGGTCATAGAGAAGACCTTGGTGTGAGTATATGATGCTGCGAGGGAAAGGTTTCTTTTTAGAACCACAACGGTATATTTTCCAATGCGGAGGAGTTTTTGTTGACAATAATTCAATCTTGATATAAAAGATACATTATAGAGTGAAACAGCTGCGTGTGGAGGAGTGATACTTTTGAGTCACACCCAATAAGTAATTGAAAGGAGGTGATTTGTTACTATACTATTGGCAGTAAGTGAAACATCGTTACTGATATCTTAAAAACAATAAAGGAGAAGGGGGTTACTATGGTGAGAAGAGCTCTACTTTTTATAATAGCACTTTTGGTTGGGATTGTTTACATGGCGGAACTCGGCGCTGCTGAGGAAAAGAAGGGTGTTGTTCAAGAGAAAAAGGCCACTGTTCAAGGGGAAAAGGCTTCCGCTGAGGAGACGGCTGGAGAAATGAAGATCGTTAACAAGGTTGTGACGCTCCATGAATATGAGGGAGCAACACCACAAACCCTTAGTTCAGCACCTGGAACGACCGTTATCTGGGTAAATCAATCACGATCTCCCATTGAGCTACTTTTTGTTGACAAGAAGGTGGTAATAGCCTGTGGGTCTCCAGTAAATTTCTTCGTTGGTAAGGATGGGGCATATGAGTCAGCAAAGATCCCTTTTGGTGGAACTGCCAGTCTTTGTTTTTTGGAGAAGGGCCACTATGAATATATGGTCAAGGTTTCTAGAACTTTTTATATGCCAGGGGATATTGCGCGGGACAATCGTGGGACGATTTGGATAAAATAACCGTTCATAGGTAATAGTTTTAAACAGCTATGGTGGTGTAAATGTACACACCCCTCTGAAGTCACTTCAGAGGGGTGTGTTGTTGAGAGGACTAAAAAGAGCATTCTCTGCACTCAGCCGTGTGTTCAGCATCTACCTTGCTATAGGGTGGGTGTCCACGTTCACCTGGGGTTTCTCCCAGATGCAGTACCTGAGATTTTTTGGTGCCGTACCGATAGATGGTAATGCCTTTACACTTGAGCTGGTGTGCAAGGAGATACGCTTCTTTCACCTCTTGAGGCGGCGTGTCGGGAGAGAGATTGATAGTTTTAGATACCGCATTATCGCAGTGATGCTGAAAGGCCGCTTGCATTTTTATATGCCACAGGGAAGGGATATCAAAGGCGGTCTGAAATATGTTTTTATAGTGGGCGGGAATGTCTTCACGTTGTTGGATGGAGCCGCTCTGAGCAAGGCTTTTTATTAATGATTCGCTGTAGAGTCCATCTTCTTGTAGCTGGTGTTTAAAAATGGGATTAACCTCGAGGAGTTTTACACCGTCCATTACTTCACGATAAAAAGAGAGGGCAAAGAGGGGTTCAATACCGCTGGTGGTGCCCGCGATAATGCTGATGGTTCCGGTAGGAGCGATGGTGAGCAGGCTTGCATTACGCAGGTGAGATAATCCCCTTTTTTCCCAGAGGCTGCCTTTAAAGTAAGGGAATGAACCCCGTTCTCGAGCGAGCGCTGCGGACTGTTCCCGCGCTTCGTCGGAGATGACGCTCATAAGCTCATCAGCAAGGTTCAAGGCTTCTTGAGAAGTGTAAGGTAGGTGTAACTGAATTAACATCTCTGCAAGCCCCATCACCCCCAAGCCAATTTTCCGGTTCCCTTTGGTTACTGCTTCTACCTCTGGCAAGATAAATTTATTTACCTCTATGACGTTGTCTAAAAAGTGGATGGCGGTTCTCACGGTCCTTTGTAACTTTTCCCAATCAATACTACTCCTGCTCACCATGGTGGTAAGGTTGATGGATCCCAGAGTGCAGGATTCATAAGGCAGCAGGGGTTGCTCACCGCAAGGGTTAGTTCCCTCTATTTCACCCTTGTGGGGAGTTGGATTGTGGCGATTAATCTCATCGATAAAGATAAGACCCGGGTCGCCGACCTGCCAGGCAGTGTGGACTATCTGTTCGAAGATCTCTGAGGCAGGAAGCACCTTTACTACCTGATGAGTCCTGGGGTTTACTAAATTGTATTCTTTCCCCGCCTCTAGTGCTTCCATGAAGCTATCGGTGAGGGAAACCGAGGTGTTAAAGTTGGTGAGAAAGCCTTCTTTTTCTTTTGCCTTTATGAATTCAAAGATGTCGGGATGATCTGCTCTGAGGATTCCCATGTTGGCACCCCGACGTCTACCACCCTGCTTAATTATTTCCGTAGCCTCATCAAATACCCTCATAAAAGAGACAGGGCCGGAGGCAATGCCGCCGGTTGACTTCACCACATCATCTTTTGGCCTCAGGTTGGAGAAGGAAAAGCCAGTACCACCACCTGACTGGTGGATGAGGGCCATATGCTTTAGGGTATCAAAAATACTCTCCATGCTATCGTATACCGGGAGTACAAAACACGCTGAGAGTTGTCCTATTTCAGTACCCGCATTCATGAGGGTAGGGGAGTTGGGGAGAAATTCGAGGTTGGTTAATACCTGGTAAAATTCTTCTTCGAGGGCTTCAACTTTGGACGGTGGATTATATTTCTTGTCGGCTGAGGCAACGACCCGAGCAACTCTAAAAAACATTTCCTCCGGAGTTTCTTTTACTTCACCTTTTTCGTCCTTAAGGAGGTAGCGTTTTTCCAAGACCATTTTTGCATTAATGGAGAGTTCTACTTTGGTCTTTTGCATAGAGAGGTACTATCTGGGTTGAGGGATCAATCTTAGTTTTTAACTACACGTGAGCTGGTATGTAGATGGAGCAATTGTGGGTAATGTAAGAAGCGCTATAAGGCTACTATTAATCATCTTCAACAATGCAGCAGGGCTTTTCCATGACCTCAAGCGCTTCAGTTTCAAGAAACCTTTTTAAATCTCTTAGAAAGTTCGCCGCAACAATTCCATCAACCACCCGATGGTCTACGGAGAGGGTCACCTTCATTAGTTTGGTGGAGACAATTGCTCCATTGCTTACCACAGGAGTGTCTTTGATGGCGCTCACCGCAAGGATTGCGGTGAGCGGTGGGTAGATGATGGCGGCAAAATCGGTGACACCCAACATACCCAGATTGCTGATGGAAAAGGTACCATCGGTAAAATCCGTGGAGGAAAATTTTCCGGACTCTGCCTTTTCTCTCAATAGTCTCACCCCCCTGGATATTTCCTCCAGGGTAAGTTTATCGCAATTCTTGAGTACAGGGATGAGCAATCCCTCCAGCACTCCCATGACAATGCCAATGTTGATTTCTTTTTTTAGAATTAAACCTTGTTCAGGATGGATAGCATTTAGATAGGGATAGTGTTTAAGGGTTGCGGCAACCGACCTCATGATCACATCATTGATGGTGATGTGGGTTTTATCCTCTTGTTGCTTGTGGAGTAATTCAAGTTGGGCAATCACCTTGCTCATGTCAATTTCATAGGTAATGTAGAAATGAGGGATGTGTTGTTTGCTGTAGCTCACCGTCGCAGCGATAGCCTTTCTCATGGCGGAGAGGGTAGTAACTTCCTCATGGGGGAGCAGTGTCCTTGGAGGAGGAGTGGAAGTTTCCCTGGCTGTTTTTAGCTCTTTAAAGTCTCTTAGATCCTTAAGGGTAATCATGCCTCCTTCTCCGGTTCCTTTCACCTGGCTGAGATCTATACCTCTCTGCTCTGCGTAGCTCCTGGCGACGGGAGAGGCGTGTGCCCTTCCCAAAGGGCTAGTGATTTTCTTTTCCTCTTTGAGGGGAATTGCCTTATATAGTGGAGGCGTTTTTACTTCAGGGGTGGTTATTCCTCCTGCTTCTTCCTCTTGTTGAACTTTTAGTGGTGAGGGTTCTGGGCGAGGGGCAGCTCTTCCTACTTCACCCCCTATGAGAGCAACGGTAGTTCCCACGGGAACTTTTTCTCCTTCACGTACAAGGAGCTGAGAGAGTACCCCTGATACAAATGACTCTACCTCCATCACTGCCTTGTCTGTCTCTACCTCAAAGAGAGGTTCACCTTTTTGCACGTAGTCTCCCACCTTCTTAAGCCACTTGAGGATGGTTCCTTCTACCATAGTATCACTTAACTTGGGCATAGTGATTTCTTCTGGCATAGAATCCTCTCTAGAGAAGGGTGATGGCAGCCTTGATGATATCTTCTACCTGAGGGATGGCGGCGCGCTCAAGATTTTTAGCATAGGGCATGGGGGTATCCTTACCAGCAACCCTCTGAATGGGAGCATCGAGGGCGCTTAAGGCCTGTTCATAGATTTGAGTGGCAATCTCTGCTCCCGCGCCGCCGGTTTTCCAGTCTTCCTCCACAATGATTACACGATGGGTCTTTTTTACCGAGGTAACAATGGTGTGTATATCAAGGGGATTTAAGGTGCGCGGGTCAATAACTTCTACACTGATACCATCCTTCTCCAGTTGTTCTGCAGCCTCGAGGGCAGTCAATACCATGGCGGAGTAAGCCACTATGGTGAGGTCATTCCCGCTTCTTTTAATGGCTGCTTTGCCCAGGGGAATGGTGTATTCGCCAGGAGGGACTTCACCTTTGGTATTGTAGAGGTGTTCATGCTCTAGGAAGATTACCGGGCCATCGTCTCGTATGGCTTCTTTCAGTAAACCCTTGGCGTCTTCCGGGGTTGAAGGCATCACCACCTTCAATCCCGGGCAGTGGAGAAAGTATGCCTCTAGACTCTGTGAATGCTGGGCTCCCAGTTGTTTCCCACCCCCTCCCGGTGCCCGTATTACCAGAGGAACTTTTGCCTTGCCACCAAACATATAACGAATTTTGGCTGCGTGGTTGACGATCTGATCCATGGCCAGGAGCGCAAAGTTAACTGTCATCAATTCTGCAATAGGGCGAAGTCCTGTCATAGCGGCACCTATGGCAGCCCCTACGATGAGTCCCTCAGCGATAGGGGTATCAATTACCCGCTTTTCACCAAATGCTGCGAGCAGGCCTTCGGTGATCTTAAAGGCTCCACCATAGAAGCCCACATCTTCACCCATGATAAAGACCGTCGCATCCCTTTGCATTTCCTCCCGTAGGGCTTCGTTGAGCGCCTCTCGATAGCTGATCAGTGGCATTGGAACTGTTCCTCTCTTATCCTAACCTGCCGATGATGCGACACTCGGTGGTGAGGGTTCTATTGACGGGACAGTGATCTGCAATCTCACGTAACCGTTCTTTCTGTTCCTGGGTGAGATCTCCTTGGAGAAAAATAGTTTTGGTGATCTGATCAAGTTTCCCCTCTTTTATTTCGCACTCATCACAATCCTGGGCATGAATCTTCTCATGGGTGAGCTTCACCTGTACCCCGAGGAGTGGCCACTCCTTTCGTCGGGCATACATCATAAGGGTCATAGCAGTACATCCACCGAGGGCTGAGAGAAGTAGATCGTAAGGGTCTGGTCCTTTCCCGTCTCCTCCCACTTCTTTTGCTTCATCAATGGTGATGGTGTGCTGGCTAGTTTTTGCCTCAAACTGATAGTTTCTGATATAGTTGACGATTACCTCTTTCATGCCTTGGTCTCCTTAAATTCTTACGTGTATAAATCTGAGAATTTCAGTGACATGGGGAGATTTTCTGAGCCACAACACAATTGCTGAAGCATCTGTAGAACGGCAGGTGCCTTGCGAATTGTGACTTCGGCGAGCTCAGCCGAGCCGCAGTCCCAGACCCCATTGCATTCCCCTTTGTCGAAGGCTCTGGAAGCTGCCTGTCTCTGCACAGTACGTAAGGTACGGGGTCGTAACGTGAGCCAATGACCGTATTGTTGTGGCGTCGAAAATCCCCCCATGTCACTAATAAAAGACCTGTAAAATTTCAAATATGTTTGGCTAGGTCTTTAGTAATCGGAATAAATATCTTTCATAAGTTCTTGCAGTTCAGGCCAGGGGCTCTCATCTGCAAATTGTAGTGATGCGTCAACCTGCGCATTGACGTCATCTTGTAATTCTTTAAGGTCATCGGGTGAGATAATGGCCTTATCTCTCAAGTGCTGTGCCATTTTGATGATGGGATCTCTTTCCTTCCAGATCTTCTCCTCTCGCTTGGTTCGATAATCGTCAGGGTCTGCCATGGAATGGCCACGATACCGGTAGGTAACTGCCTCAATAAAAGAGGGACCTTCACCTTCACGCGCCCGCTCCACAGCCCGCTCCATTGCTTCTCTTACTGCGAGTACATCCATTCCGTCAACTCTCTCACTAGGGAGTGCATATGCTTTGACCCTCTTATAGAGTTCTTTGGAGGGAGCTACCCGTTCGAGGGCTGTCCCAATAGCAAAAAAGTTATTTTCGCAGATAAAAATGATGGGAAGCTTCCAGGCGGCAGCAACGTTAAGTGATTCGTGAAAGGCGCCCGCATTGGTTGCACCATCACCAAAGAAGGTGGCCACTACGCAATCTTCTTCTTTATACTTTATGGCCATACCCACACCCGCTGCAATAGGTAACCCTCCCGCCACAATCGCATAACCTCCCAGAAATCGCAGACGATCATCGTAGAGGTGCATGGAGCCACCTTTTCCTTTGCTCAGCCCGGTGGAACGGCCGAAAAGCTCTGCCATGACCAGCTTGGGATCTGTACCCTTGGCGAGACAGTGTCCGTGGTCACGGTAGGTACTCACTACGTAGTCACGCTCATGAAGTACAGAAATGGCGCCCACCGCTACCGCTTCTTCACCGATGTAGAGGTGAGTGAAACCAGTAATCTTTCCCCGGGCATACATCTCCGCACACCGCTCTTCAAACCTCCTGATGAGAAACATCATGCGGTAGAGACCTATCACTTCGTGATCGGCGATGCGTGTGGTTGTTCCCATCAAAGCTCCCTTTTGCTTTCAGGTACTACCACCATTACTATTTTGCATAGGGTATGGTGTCTGTGTAATTAATAAAATAATAAGCTCTATTAGTCAAGCTGTTTACCACAGGGTTCTCTGCATATCAGCACTCTGAACGTGGTGAGAGATACTAAAGACTATGGTGCTTGGTAGAGGCCCCATTTGAAAATGTAATCCTGGACAGTTTCAGGAACCAGGGCATCAATGGGCTGATGGGTTTTAACCCGATGACGAATTTCTGTTGAGGAGATGGAGAGGCTTGGTTCTTCCAGAATAGTGATGTAGGGAATGACCTCGGCGGGGAGTTTACGTTCTGCTTCTTGTCTATTGTAACCGGGTCTGGCTGCTGCGATGAAGTAGCAGAGGCCAGGATAGGTGCGAGCCTTATCCCAGTTGATGATGGTGGGAAGAACATCCACACCGGTAATAAAGTATAGTAGCCACTCTTTGCCGTAGTGCTCTTTGAATGCCTTGATGGTATCACCTGCGTAGGAGGGACAACTCCGTTCCATTTCTATGCGGGATGATGCAAAATGAGGAATATCTTTTATTGCCAACTCTACCATCGCGTAGCGATGCTCGACAGGCGTGATCTGCTCAATTGACTTGTGGGGAGGGCAGTGAGAAGTAACGAAGATGACCTTTTCTAGTTGAAATCGTGAGTGGGCAACCTCGGCAACTTTGAGATGTCCCAGGTGGATGGGGTCAAAGGTACCTCCCATGATACCGAGCTTGAGTAATTTGTTTTCTTCGAGGTTCACAGGGATCTCGAGTTAGGTAAACTCATCCATTACCGCACGAAGCTTGTGGGGATCGGTCTTTTGAGAAATGAGAGGTCCATTGTTCAGCACGGGCTGCAGCTGTTCGAAGGTAGACCTTTGAAGTTGGTAGAGTATGCCCAGGGGAATCTTCTCTCCCCACTCCTCTGCCTTTTGAAGGGCACTGAGCTTGTCACGGCCATTATATTCACTTCCCAGGAGGTACACCCTTTCTTCATACCACTGGTAGGTGTGGGTGTGATCAAAACTTACACAGGGTTGCAGGATGTCGAGTAGGGCGAAACCAGGGTGAAGGATAGCTTCTTTCATAAGTGCTTTAAGATGATCTCCCCTGCCTGCATAACCCCTGCCCACGAAAGAAGCACCTTGTGAGATGGCAAGGGTAAGGGGGTTTAATGGTAAGGTGATGACTCCATGGGGCTGCACTTTAGTAATAAAGCCAGTTTCAGAGGTAGGTGATGCCTGTCCACGAGTGAGACCATACACGTGATTGTTATGCACCATCAGGGTGATGTCTGGATTGCGCCTACTCGCATGGATAAGATGGTTTCCCCCCTCAGCATAGCAATCACCATCTCCTCCAATCACGATGACGGTGAGCTCATGGTTGGCAATTTTAGCTGCGGTTGCGATGGGCAGGGAGCGTCCATGGAGCCCATTAAAGGCATTGCACCTCATATAGTGAGGAAGCTTTGGTGCCTGGCCAATTCCTGAGACGAGGAGCACCTCATGGGGCTTTTTCTCAAGTTCTACCAAGGCGTGCTTGAGGGCATTGAAAATAGCAAAATTCCCGCACCCAGGACACCAGGCAATGGGTACCTGATTTTCATACTCTTGTAAGGAAACCATTATTTATCCGACCTCCTTTTTCAAAGCCTTGAGGAGTTCATCGAGGAGAAAAGGATGCCCATCATATTTTACTATTCTCCCTCCTGCCCTCCTGCAGGTCTGTTCTTGAATAATACCCGCGAGTTGAGCAGTATAGTTGTTTTCAATGACTATCCATTTTTTAGCGAGGGTAAGTGCCCTGGTGAGCTCCTCATGGGGGAAAGGCCAGAGTGCGTGGAGGCAGATCATCTTAACTGAGATCCCCTCATGGAGTAGGCTTTCGGTGGCTTCTCTTACTACGCCATAGGTTGATCCCCAGCAGAGTATAAGCAGGTCAGCATCATCAGCACCTAGTGAGAAGGGGGGAGAGAGTTCCTTGGCGAGGGGACCTAGCTTTCTAAAACGTTTTTCCACCATTGCGCTTCTGATGAACGGGTCTTCGGTGATATGTCCATCTTCTCCATGCTCATGACTGTCGCCAATAGTTTCCATCCCGTGCCATGAGGGCGGGATGCGGGGAGAAACGCCGGTGTCGGTAAATCGATAGCGCAGGTAGGGTTGGTGATTGCGTAGTTCTTCTGGTGAAGGATAGAAGCGTGCAACCTCTACCTGAGAGAGATCAAATTTCTCCTCAGTGAAATAGGACTCAGCGAGGTATTGATCGGTGAGGATGATTACCGGCACCTGGTATTTATCCGCAAGATGGAAGGCTTTAATGGTGAGGTAAAAGGCCTCTCGTGCGCTGCCGGGTGCAAGAATAACGCGGGGGAATTCCCCCTGGGAGGCGTGGAGCACAAATCGCAGGTCACCCTGTTCGGTGTGGGTAGGAAGGCCGGTAGCAGGACCGGGTCTTTGCGCATTAACTACTACCAGGGGAGTTTCAGATATGCCTGCAAGACCCAGTGATTCTACCATCAAGCTGAATCCACCACCAGAAGTTGCGGTCATGGCCCTTACCCCGGTAAATGAGGCACCCAGTGCCATGTTAATGGCGGCAATTTCATCTTCTGCCTGTTCAAGCACCATCTGAAACTCTTCTGCTTTACCCGCGAGATAGGTTACTATAGAGGTGGCAGGACTCATGGGGTAGGCGCAAAAAAACTGACACCCTGCAGCCAGCGCGCCCAGCGCGATGGCCTCATGACCGCTGATAAACATTTTCTGTGAGGTAGCGGGTGGAGGTGAGTGAAGAGGTGTATGCGAGAGGTGCTGTAGTGCATACTCATATCCTGCGCGTGCTGCCGTGCAGTTTGCTACTACGCTTTCTTCCTTAGGGGAGAAGAATTCTCTTAGCAAGGTATCGCAACAACTATACTCAAGGTTGAACACTCCGATGGCTGCACCCAACGCCACCGTATTTGAGTAGAGAGCATCTCCACACTTTTCAAGGGCAATACGTTCCAGAGGAATACCAGGGAAGGGACGTTCCTGGGGGATCGATTTTATTTTTTCGCTGTCAACAATCACTACCGCTTTGTCTGAAAGTTCTGGCTGATGGATAGTGAGAGATGCTTCATTGAGGGCGATGAGAAGGTCTACCCGACTGGTCATGGAAAGGACAGGTGTAGCACTTGCCCTCATCTGAAAAAAATTATGTCCTCCTCTGATGCGGGACTCATTATCCTGAATGGCAAACACATAATATCCACTTCGGGTGAGGGCCTTTCCCAGAATGGCTCCTATAGTCTGCAGGCCTTGGCCTGCTGCACCCGCAATCTTAGTAGAGGTCTCTCTGTGCATACCGTTTCCTTTCCCCCTCTCTTCAATGATAGATGGCTATTCTATAATTCACTCATGAATAGAGTCAAGGATAATATGGAGGGAGAAAAATAGTGCAATAAATATAAAAGTTGTGCTACAACTATAGTGGTGTCCTGTATCAGCTATGGTACTATTCATAGGGTAAGGGAGGGAAGCATATGGGAAAGGTAACGATAGGTGACGTGCTCGCTCAGGCAATTACCAGGGAAGAAGTAGCCCACGACTTGTATCTGAAACTTAGGGATAAAGTAGATGATGCGGTTTCGAAAGATACCTTGGCCTTTATGGCGAGCGAAGAGTGGAGACATAAGGAGATTTTAGAGCGGTATCAGCGGGGGGAACTGGGAGCGGAGGCACTGGGAGTAGATAAGGTTGTTGACGGTAAGGTGGTGGAAGCATTAGGTACCCCCGCAATGACTGAAAAGCTCGAGCATAAAGATGTATTTCTCATTGCGGCGGAGCGGGAAAAGGCATCGTATGAGTTTTATAAAAGACTTGCGGCAGTACAGCCTGAGGGAGCCATAAAAACACTTTTTTTTAGATTGGCGCAAGAAGAACTTGGACATAAGGAGAAAGTGGAGTACCTCTATTGTAATGCAGCGTTTCCCCAGACAGCGGGAGGATAAGACTATTTTTAAAGTACTACCTTACAAATTAATCCACAATCTTGATGTTCACCATAGCCAAACTTTTGATCAGATGAGCTTGTGTGAAATTTGAGGTGCACAGATAAGCATCTAAAATGCCTGAGTGCTTTAAGGAGGATTCATGAAGGTTAAAGATAGCGGTCAGGGGATCCAAATCTATGATTTTAATTCAGTGGAATCTTTTAAGATTGCCCGGAAGCTAGAGGAAGACGGGATCAATTTTTACTCAAAGCTCCTCGGTTCGATAAAGGATTCCAGAGTGAGAGAGGTACTTCTGTATCTTTTAGGTGAGGAGAAGGAACACCTCAAGATTCTTGAAGAAATGCTCCGCCATGAAGATCCTGAGGCACTGGATGAGCGAGAGGGAGAGATTGTGGATAGTCTGGATACGGGTGTATTTGCTTTTCCTAAGGATGAGGAGGTAGCATCAGATTTTGATAAAACGCTTCAATTGGGTATTGCGCTAGAAAAAAGATCTTTGGCCTTCTATTTGGAGGTAGTGAAATATACAGAAAGTGAAGAGGGGGAAGGTGCGCTTAAAAAGATCATCGCTGAAGAAAAACGGCATTGGGAAGAATTGAAGAACCTAACTCAGTAACGACCATGATGCAGTGTGGTGTTTCTCTAAAGTGGAGAGATATGAATTTGCAGTGCCTCGCTCTTTTGCTAGTGCTGATCTGTTTTGCTCTCGCCTGTGCCCGTCAGAACTCACCCAAAGAGGCTTCACTAGTTACCCTCATGCTTGGTCAGGCTCAATTTACTCAGGTAAGAGGGGAGGATGGGAAGGAACATCCCCTCCCTGGCGCGGCACGGTTGATAGTGCTGCACCATACCCAGGAAGGGTGGAAGGCAGAGAGTATCGAAGATGCTGAAAGCAATGTCTTTCACAAAGCTATTCCCTTTAATGGTGGATTTTTAACCATCGGGGCCAATGCGGCAGCATTGAAGTGGTGGTCGAAGGAGGGTGACAAGTGGCGCTCTCAGACCCTCTGGAAGACTTCTTTCGGAGGCGCACAGGATCGGCTAAGAGATATGGAAATAGGTGATGTAACCGGTGAGGGGAGGGAAGACCTGGTGATTGCGACCCATGATCAGGGTGTGATTGCCGTGCTGCAGCATAGTGACCATGAGTGGAAAGTTACCGAAATGAACCGTTCTCCCAATACCTTCGTGCACGAGATAGAGATAGGCGATGTGAATGGTGACGGCATACAAGAATTCTTTGCTACCCCCAGTGCGCCTAATAAGGTTGATGGAACGGTACAGCCGGGTGCTATCCTGATGTTTCGCTACAATGGAACATCGTTTGAATGCGCCATTGTGGAAGAGTTTCCTCGGCGGCACGTGAAGGAGATCCTGGTTGCCACTGTGGATGGTGCACAGTATCCAGATCTATTTGCGTCACTAGAGGCAGAGGTGACGCAGGTGGGGGGAGTGCAGCAGGTTGTCGATTCAGTAAAAATTAAAAGGTATCACTATGAGCAGGGAACACTGGTGGGAAGCATCATCGCAAGTCTTCCGGATGTCTACTGCCGTTCTCTCACCTGCGGTGAGGTGGATGGAGACGGGAAGCTTGATCTTATTGCCTCAACGTTTAAGTCAGGTATCTGGAAATTAACCCGTGATAACCAAGGATGGTCAAAAACTTTGATCGATGCAGATTCAAGTAGTTTTGAGCATGCAACGTTGGTTGCTGATCTCGATGGTGATGGGTTGTGTGAAATCTATGTGGCGGCAGATGATCAGAAAGAACTGAGAAAGTACCAATGGGATGGTAAAAGATTTACCCGGGAAACACTGTGTGCCCTTGCCGGTGACACGATTACCTTTAATCTCACCGCGTTACCTCTCGATACCCGCTAAAGGCCCTGCGATTCTTTTCTGCTAAACCCCCCTCTACTACCTCACCGCTACTAATACTTGTGTTACTTTTTCTTCCACTCGTATTGCAGTGAGGAAAAATCGGGATTATAGGTACGCAGCACCATCCTGATAGGATCGATACGGATGAGGTTGAGGGCGTTGATCATTTTTTCTATCGTTTTTGCTCGCTCCTCTGGGCTAAGACCTTTCAAAAGGGGAGACATGATTTTTTTTGCTACCTCCTCTATATGCCAGAGTGCTGCCTTCTCCCGGTACGTTTTTTCATCATTTCTTATGGTGATCAATTGTGCCTTTCCCCATAGCTGAAGGCTTCTCTGCTTTTTGGAGTGATCCAGAGGTTGTTCATAGATGGCGGCTGATACCTTGGGATTTCGTTTAAGGTTGGCAATCTTACCCCCGGGCTCGCCAAAGATGTAAATGGTAAATCCTTCGTGAAAGAATTCCAGTGGCGTCGCCCGCGGCTGGTCGTTATAGGAAGTGGCAAGTACCAGGGAAGTACGGTGTCGTATCCCGCATCCTTGAGGGCCTGGATGGAGATCAACCGTACCGCAGGTGCTCTCCAAAAACGAGAGAATTTCCTTTTCAAGTGCGTCACGACGTATTGGTGTATAGGGCATAGGTGTCCTCCTTTATGCATGGTCTTTGTACACCCTCACTGGGGTATGTAATTCCAGTGCTAAACCCCCAGCTTAGCTGGGGAGAGCTGTAAAAACTATGCTGTAGTATTTGATAAAAACAGCTCCTTTCATAGAATTAAAACCAGGGTATATCTGTGGCCGTTCAAACGAAAGGAGCAAGGTATGAAGCAAAGTTTATCACACACAGTGTGGGAGTGCAAGTACCATGTAGTGTGGGTCCCGAAGAGACGGAGGAAGATTGTATACGGAAAGTTGCGGAGAGAGGTCGGAAACATTTTACGGAGGTTATGCCAGCTAGGCCGCCTTGCCCGCCTTGCCCGAGCTCGGCCAGGGAGCTCGGCCAGGGAGCGCAGCCAGGGTACAAAGGGGTAGCATTGCTGGAGGAAAAGGCAACAGGATATACCCTTTGGTGAAATGTATTCGAGGGAGTTGAAATATCCCCTTCAGGGGTGCCAGTAACAATGCCCTTATAGGGCTAATCAAGTCACCGGCTTTGCCGGTGGTAATGATTTAACTTTTTAACTCCGACCCCTAACCCAGGGAGCTGCATCACAATTTGTGTTGTTGTCATTTCGAGGGAACCTAGAAATCTTGAGTTTAAGTATGGATAGCGTTCTATTGGGTTTCAATTGTAAAAAAGGCAGAGACCATTGCTGCCCCCTGCCCTAGAGAAGATAACACATATTTAGCAGTATGAACTACATTTGCTAATATTGAACGGAACAAATAGAATTTTGCTTCGTCATTAATGGTAATTATGTTGTGAGTATGATTATGTTGCGAACAAAGCCCTGCCTGTTGTTCGAAGCTATTAGCCTAAGGGAGATTTGGTTTTTTTTCTATTAATTGCATCAATTCCATATTTATTAATTCTACAGCCACTTTATAATGATTTAAACAAACTATTGAAAAGAGGATAAGAAGCGCTCCATCTTTTCTATTTTCAACACCTAAAATATCTGCAACCTTTAACCAAACTTCTGTTCCAATAGGAAGCATATCAATACGACCTTTATCACCTTTAATGCCGCTTCTAATTCCAATACTGCCAAAAGCATGAAGCAGGTCTTCTGTCGTAGTGGGTTCTCCCATTATATCAGTTAATGATTTTTTCAGTCCTTCTTTGAAAGATGGATTTGTAGTATAATAAACACAGATGAAGTAGCCCAATAGAACATGGTAAAGTTGGTGGACTTGCTCATGACCAATCTGTTTAACGTCAATATCTATTTTCCCTTCAAAGTCATCTCTTGATAATAATAATGAGCCAATAAGCATGTATACACTTTCAAGAAAATGTCTTAATATAAAGCCGTCAGGGTTCTCAATGCTTTTAAGCTTTTTGTTTAATTCACTAAATAGTTTTGAACCCGTCTCATTCCAATGAGCAATTCTTCCTGAGAAAACGTCTAGCAAATATCTAAAGAAACCCATAACCTGATTTCACCTATTGGTATCGTCCTCTGAATCGGGAAGTTCCTTCCATGGAGATTCCCGTAATGTAACTTTGGGAAGATCAACTTTCCTCAGCACATCATTGACTTTGATCTTTTTCTCTGGTTTAAATTCAACTTGCAATACGGTGGGATGGTGCTTGAATTGTAATAGAAGAGTTAGGTGTCTATCTTCCAACAGCACGTCTTCAACGTGACTATTAACCCTCCCTCGCCAAATGACACACCTAGATATTTCTTGCCAGTTGCCTTCTCCTGCAGGGTAAAGACCCCTTGGTCTATATTCTCAAGTATTTCATAGTCATTAGGGTATATTTCCTTCCCACCGTGAGATTCACAAACAGCTAGAGTTGTATTGCCTCGCTTAGCTGTCTGGTAAAACCCATATGCAGGATGTGATTTAGGGATTGGCTCAGGCTCATTGGATTCGGTACACCCAACGACTAATCCCAGGATTAATACAAGAACCGTTATCATTGTAACGACAATTAGGCTTTTAACGGGCGGCATACTTATTCCTTTCTATTGGCGACTAACAATTAATAGACGTAATTCTCATTCTTCTAATCTATACATCCATAAAGTACTACTTTTTTAAAAATTTTCAATTGTTTTCGTGGGAAGTTCTTTCATCTCTTCTCTTTTTATCTATATTAGTAGAGAATACGAAATACTTCCATTAAGGTTATCTCGTTAAAGTGGAGCAAAAACTGTGGTGCGAATAGATTCTCCTGCTGTCAATTAAATCTCAATATGTAGTGGCACGATATTGTTCACTAATAATTAAAGATACTGCTATCTATACGTAACAGAGAAGTAACAATAGTTGACATTACCATATCAAACCTACGTAAAAATTTCTCTGAAGATGACTGTGGACTATCAAGCAGTATAAAGAAAACTTTGGTGTTTTGCTCATTGTAGACACCTCCGCATGTTGTGTTAATGCCCCACCGTGAAATCTCCTGATAATATATCTCAAAATTGGAAACATTAATAACGCCACGATATATAGCAGCCTCGTTTTTTTCGCAATCATTCAAGATTGTCTTATCCTTTACCCATAGGTCATTCTGTGATATAGATGATGGAAGCATATAGGATGGTTTAGGCAGTATGAGAGGGAAGCCAGGGAGAATAAAAGGCAAAAAAAACTTGATTCAAAAGAAGTAGTAACCACTGAAGAACTAAACAAAAAAAGATGATATATTAAGTAATCACTTGGTAAGACTATTAAAGGAGACTTGATATGTCTAATACACAATTTGAGAAAATATGGAGTCGAATCATTGCTCATGCAGGGGAACTTTTCATACAATTACTGGTAAAGAATTAACATATGAAGTAGATGATGATGGATTCTATCCGAGCAGAACTAACTATAGAATATCAAAAAATGATTTTATAAGAGCTTGTAAATTGGTACCGATTGATGGTCCAGGCAAGATTAATAAGATTGTCAGAGGGCCTGCTTATATTTGGGCAGTTCTCCATGATAAAAGGATTTCTATGGGAGAGTGGTAGTCCAGATGATTAGCACACATAATATTTTCTTTATTAATTTGATTAGGGTAATAAGCGAAATCAAGTAAACAGATCACATTGTGATATTAGAGGATATACTATATTTAGTTGAAAGTTGAAAAGTGGCTCCCCCCGTGGGATAATCCACGGGATTAAATATAAACCCTTAAAGAAAGGAGCCACTTATGAGAGTAAACACCAGAAAGAGGAGAA
>Ga0315288_10000373_pt1 | contig 56455 bp, 39 predicted proteins | sample YL17G11_20_MG_FD_203454 | JGI IMG/M metagenome (GOLD analysis project Ga0315288, IMG submission 203454) | Sediment microbial communities from Yellowstone Lake, YNP, Wyoming, USA - YL17G11_20 | ecosystem: Environmental > Aquatic > Freshwater > Lake > Sediment | place: USA: Wyoming | collected...
CTCGACCTCGCGGACGACCTGGACCTTGAACTGCGGGCTGAACTTCCGATTGGCCATGGGGCTGGGCTCCCTCCACGGTTCTCACTGGTGCCATCCGGCACCATCTCCTTCGGGGCCCGAACCCCACTAATCCTCGCTCGATCACTGTCTACCGTCTGGGGTGCACCGCAGGTGCTCGTCTTCCCAGATGTGGACGTGGAGGTGGCCACGGAAGTGGCCATGCAGGGCATTCTCTCGCGCCGCGGGCAGGTCTGCATCGCCGGCTCGCGGTTCTTCGTGCATCGCGACATCTACGACCCCGTCGTGGCCAGGCTGTCCGAGCGCTTCGCTGAGGTCAGGCTTGGCGACACGCTGGACCCGAGCACGCAGATGGGCCCGCTGGTCTCACAGGAGCAGTTGGACCGCGTCGAGGGGTACGTGGGGATCGGCAAGCGAGAAGGCGCGAAGCTGCTCGTGGGAGGCGCCCGCCCGGCCGACCCACGGCTGCAGAAGGGCTTCTTCTACCTTCCCACCCTCCTCGTCGACGTAACCAACGACATGCGCATCGCCCGGGAGGAGATCTTCGGCCCCGTGCTCTGCGTCCTGCCCTGGGACGATGAGGAGGAGGTGATCCGGCAGGCCAACGACAGTCCCTACGGCCTGGCGGCGGCTGTGTGGTGTAACGACACGACGAAGGCGATTCGTACGGCGACGCGCCTGGAGGCCGGCGGAGTGTTCGTCAACGAGTGGATCGGGGAGGACTTCAAAGCGGCTCACGGCGGGTACAAGCTCAGCGGCATCGGGCGCGAGAATGGCTTCGAGTGCGTCTCTCACTACACCGAAGTGAAGCACATCGCCATCAGTCTGCTGACTGAGAAGCCTGAGACCTGGTACGACGCGCCGCTGTAGCCCGTTCGGGGCTGGCCTGTGATCAACGCCCAGACTGGCGCGAGTTGTGCTGCATTTCACTGGCGAGGCCTGCGGCAGGAGCCAAGCTGCGATTGGCGGACGGGGATCATGGCGCCCGCGGACGTGTTGGCTTGGCCGACACGGTTGCGGGGCTGAGGTCCTACCGCGAGGCCTGGGGGCGGTCAGGGAGAGGGGCAGCGCAGCTCGGGCGGCTTGGCCCTCGATGTGCAGCCACGATGATCAGGTGTGAGCAGTGGCCCAGCCCGCCACGGGCCCAGCCGCCGAGAGCTCCGGGGAGGGGCACGTGCGGGATCCCCCAAAGGTGCAGGCACACATACTGTGTTTGCTGCACTTCAGAGAGGGTATGTCCGCCCGACAGGTCCTGGTGCGCGTGCCCTCAGCGATCAGGCGGTCGAGGATGGGTGCACTAACTAGAGGCAGCGCATCGGGGCGCAGGCCGTCAACGGAGATGAGCGGGGCGTGTGCCGTGCGGCCCATGGAACTGCTCCTCATGCGACGTAAGACATGGCGGCCGGGGCAGCGGGCCACCCGTCCGCATCGCAGATCAGGTCTGGGACCCTACGGGAGTCTGCGACGGCCCGGGAGCGCAGGCATCGCTGCCTGCACCCCCCAGCGTGTCACCAGGACGTCACCTGCGTGTCCACCGACTCGATCAGCAGCCCCGCCCCGTCGGTCCTCCCCGCCGCCGACCGCAGGCGCAGGTAGCAGACGCCAACCCCACTGACGAGCTGCGGCAGGTCAGCGACCGGCTTCCCGTCCACGGCCAGCTTGCAGGTGCCCTTCTCGCAGTCCCACGCGAAGTCAAGCGTGTGCCACTGCCCGGCCTCGAGGCTCGCGGGGATGGTGGTGATCGGCTCGGTTGCGGTCACGGCCTCGAGCTGGCCGGTAGGCGCGATCGCGAGCCCGAAGAGGCCATCCTGGCGCCGTGCGGGCAAGGAGAAGTGGTCCGCGAGGCCGAGCCGCGCCCCCCGGAAGCCCGGCTGGGGGCATAGGCGGATGGCGAGATGGCCCCCCGCGCCAAAGGGGAAGTTCAGGGACGCGCCGGCCTCGACATCGGGCTTGGGCTTGCGGAGGGCAAGGAGCTGCCGGTGGTGGCGCGTGGGGTGCGGCACGACGTCGGCGCCCTCCGTGCCCATCGTCACCCAGTCCCCCAGGCCGCGGGCCAAGTCGTTGTGGAGTGTGGTCTCGTACAGCCACTGCGGGTCGAGCCGCAGCAGCCCCACGTCCCACGGCCCCCTCACGCCGAAGTAGGACACGAGCAGCTTGCCGTCGGCCGCCTCGCAGATCCAGGGGTACGTCACCTGCTCGGCTGCTCCCCGCTCCCCGGCGCGGACGATCTCCCGGTAGCCGCGCCAGGTCTTGCCATCGTCGTCGCTGATGGCCGCCGCGAGGATCTGCCGGTCGTAGCTGACACCCGTGGGGCCCATGCAGTTCTGCCAGACGAGCGCGATCCGCCCGTCGCGCAGGCGGACCATGTGCACGGGGGCGTTCGAGGAGGCAAAGCGCGAGGGCGCCGGCTCCGTCCAGGTGTCGCCGTCGTCGCTCGACCACGACTCATACTGAGTGCCGGCTTGGGTGCGGATGAGCATCCAGACCCGGCCGTCCGTGAGCTGCAAGGCTACGGGCTCACAGGCGCCGGACTCCGCCGCTCCCCCGCCGGTGTCCACCACGCACTCACCTCTCGAGGGCCGCCAGCCCTTGCCGCCATCGTCAGACAGCGTGACGCGGCTGACGAAGCGCGCGGTCGCGCGCTTCGCGTAGTAGGAGACAGGAACTAGGATCCGTCCGCTCGCCAGTTGGATGGCGCAGTTCGAGGCACCGGTGTACTGCGCGCCGAAGTCGCAGTCTTGCGGTGCCGTCCACGTCTGCCCACCGTCGGCGGACATCACATGGAACAAGGCACTTCTGGTCGCGTCCCAGTCGTCCACGACGAAGGCCTGGTAGCGCAAGCCGAAGCAGTGCACGACGCCGTCGCGATCCAGGAGGACCGCGCCCGGGCTGAGGAACGCCGACGGCTCCGGCGCGAACTGGAACGCGACGTGCGGTCTGGACCAAGTGCGTCCGTCGTCGCTCGAGAAGCGGCAGCAGAAGCGCTGCGCGATGCCCACGTCAGCGACCTGGGCCAGGTCCTCCCCCTTGCCCTCCGTCCACCACATCATCAGGCGCCCGTCGGGAAACAGGACGGGCCAGCCGGCCTTGCCGCCAACGCCGACGAGCTCCACGCCCTGCCCTGCGGCGCCGGCCGCCGTCGACGACATTGCGGCCATGGCGGCCATGGCTACGACGGGACCCAGGCACAAAGCCGGGATCTGTCCCGAGGCAACGACCATTGGGGCCCTCGACCCTCCTACGGCTCGCCCAGGCCCACTACCCTCTGCACCAGGCGGAGGACGCCACCCAGGCCGAGGCGGTGACCCATGATGCAGAGAGCGCCGTTCGGGGTAGGCACCATGACGTTGGGATGGTGCTTCCCGCCTTGGCGCCCCTCGTGGGTCTTTCCTCGCCCTGCTTCCGCCCCCCTCCAGCAGCTTGTCCCCCAACAGAGCCCGTCCGCGCTGGGACTGGGGGCTCAGCGGGGCTCTGGCTGGTGGTGTGGGAAGAGGCGCTCGCCAATATCGCGGCGAATGTGCGCGACGTGGGGCGCTGTGGGAAGTGGCGCCCGCGGCTCGCGAAGGAGGTCCTCAACCTCCAGGCACGACGCCAATGCAGGGGCCGGTGACCCGTTCTCATCCGAGCGCGCAGCTCGCCGGAGGCCAAATGCCATGGACCGTCGCGAGTTCCTTCTAGCCACCGGAGCCGCCACCGGCGCCGTGCTGCTGCACCTGGGTCCGCAGCCCGCTGAGGCCGCCGGAGTGGGGAGACCCATGAAGGGCCAACGGCTCATATTCAACCAGGACTGCAACGACGTCGACTCCACGGCGTCTGCCGCACCGCAGGGCGGGAGGCAGGAGTTCATCCGCGACTGGTACCGGCGAGCGTTCGCGGCGGGAGTGGGGGTCCTGATCGCGGATGTCACGACCGGGCCGGTGGTGGAGACGAAGGACACACCGACGGGCGAGGTCATCGGCGCGCGGTTCCCTGCCGAGGTGCGCAAGGGGATCCTGTGGCAGCAGACGATCGAGGAGCTCTTCGCCGAGGGCACCGATGTCCTCCACCTTGCCTGCGAGGAGGGGCGCAAGGCCGGTGCGATCATCCTGGGCGGCGCGCGGATGAGCGACGCGCACCATGGGGCCCATTGGCAGGCGGAGTCGGACAACCCGCTCTTTCCCCAGATCGTCATGGCCCACCCCCAGTGGTGCAACACCTGGCAGGACGGGAGTGTCGACGCGACGCTGAACTACGCCGTCCCCGAGGTGCAGGCGCACTACCTCCAGATCCTTCGGGAGATGGCGACCAACTACGACATCGATGGCCTGGAGCTGAACTGGATGCGCTTTGGCCGGCACTTCCCGGCCGGCCACCAGCGGGAGTACCTCGATGTCCTCACGCGCTTCGTCCACCAGGTGCATACCATGCTCCGCGACGTGGCACGCCAGAAGGGCCGGGACCGGCTGATCCTCGGGCATCGGGTGGCCCCAACCGTGGAGGAGTGCCTCAACATCGGCTGCGACGTGGGGACCTGGGCGAAGAGGGGCTACGCCGACTTCCTGGCACCGATGGAGTTCTTCCACCATGATCTGGACGTGAGGCCTGAGGAGTTCGTGAGGGCCGTCGAAGGCACCGGGTGCCTCGTCTACCCGGGCTTTGGGCAACCCAAGTACAGCTACTCCGCGCGTTACCCTCTGTCCATGCGCTCGCTGGACGAGTTCCGCGCCTTGGCGCGCAACATCTACGCCTGGGGCGGCACAGGCGCGTCTTGCTTCAACATGTACCTGTGGAAGCCGGAGGAGCAGGAGTTCCGTGCTCGGGCCATCGCGATCCTCTCCGACCCCAGACGGGCTCTCTCGGGGCCGAGGCACTACATCTACCTCCCCCTCGGGGGCGGAGTCGGACCCACTGGGACAAGCCACGAGCAGACCCTGACCTTTGGCGCCGACAGCGTCGGCCGTCGGCAGGTCTTCGCGTTCCGCATGGCCGACGGCAAGGACGGCCAGAGGCTCCAGGGGGTGCTGCGGTTCCGCCTCTACGATGCGAGCCCACAGGACGAGTTCGCGATAGACCTCAATGGTGAGGCCATCGCCCGGGACAAGTTCACGATCGAGCACCACCCGCAGGGAGAGACCTCCGAGGAACCTGGGGGACCGGTAACGCTGCCCGGGGCGTCGTTCACCTGGCCCGCCAACCTGCGCTTCGAGGTGGCCCTTGAGGACTGCCCCGCCTTCCGCGGAGACAACGAGCTAGGGATCACGCTGGCGAAGAGGAGCGGCGCGGACGAGAAGGACCCGGTGATGGAGGCGCTGGAGGTAAGGGTTAGCCAGTAGTGCCCGTGGCGTCCCGGAACTGGTCTGCGGCGGCGGTGCGCCCCAGAACTCGGGGTCGGCACCTGGCGTACGACGAAGTATAGGTCGAGGCCGCCGGAGGAGGCTGATACACCATGAGAGTCGTGCTGGCCATGGGCCCGCTACTGATGATCATCACAGGCCAGAGCGCCGCTGGTGCCGAAGCCGCGCCCGAGCAGCGGGCCATCTGGGCCCACTACACCGACATACAGAAGCCGGAACTCGTGGAGCAGACGATCGGCCGGCTGTCGGCGGCGCACCTGAATTGCGTCTACGTTCTGATCTGGTACAACGGCGGGCAGGCCGCGTACAAGACCAGCCTGTGCCCGATGATGAAGGGGGTACCCGAGGGCTTCGACCCCCTGGGCGCTCTGATCGCGGCGGCGCACCCGACGGGCATCGCGGTTCACGCCTGGTTCGTGAACGGGGCGTACGGCTGGGACCGGCCTGGCCACCTGTTCACCCAGCATCCGGACTGGGAGCTCCAGACCCGAGCGAGGACGCAGGAGCCGTGGTATGACCTGGGCAAGCCGGAGGTGCGCCAGTACGAGCGCGACGTGATGCTCGACTGCCTAGAGAGCTACGACGTGGACGGCATCCACTTCGACTACATCCGGTACGACGGCCGGGGGTGTGCTACTGCGACTACTGCCAGGGCGAAGTGGAGGAGCGTTACGACGTCCCTCGCGTGTCGGGCGCAGACCCGACCTTCCCCATCGCCTGCCAGATGAGTGGAAACCCCCTGGACAAGCCGACGACGGCGCAGGTACTCGCCTCCTTCGACGACGGCGTCCCGGCCCTGACCCTGAACCAACTCGGAAGGGGCGAGGCCGTCCTCCTGAACTGGCACGCCGCCGATACTGGCAGCCAGGCGGTGCCCGCCTTCGCGAAGCAGATGCTGCAGCGCTTCGGCGTGGCGGGCGGCGCCGTCTACCAGGTGCGCAACAGCGAGACGACCGCGCGCTACGGCCTCGACACTCAGGACCGGGGCGTGGAGTGGCTGCGTGGGCTCGGCGTCGAGCCGGAAGTCGTGAACGAGACCCAACTGGACAAGGTCCCGGCCGGGGCGACCGTCGTGCTGGACTGTCAGTATCTGATCTCGGCCACGACGGCTGCCTGGGTGGAGCAGTTCGTCGACGCAGGGGGCCATGCGCTCTTTGTGGATGGGCCGGTCTTCGCCATCAAGGAACCGGCCTTGCAGCGCCTCCCGGGGCTGGCCGAGACAGCGGCGTACTTCAGCAAGCTCCGCGTCATCACCCCGGCGCCGGGGCAGGACCTTGTCGCGCACGGCCCGCCCGTGGATCTCGAGACTGAGAAGCGCCGTGCCACGGCGTGGGAGGAGTTCCGGCGGGGCTCGGTCACTGACCTCGTGCGCCAGGTCCATCAGGGCGCCAAGGCGATCAAGCCGAAGGCCTGGGTCAGCGCCGCGGTCTTCTACAACCGTGAGTCAGCCGACAGCGTGTGCCAGGACTGGTACGGCTGGCTCAGGGAGGGCATCATCGACTACGTCCTGCCAATGGCCTATACGGAGGACGATGCCAGGCTCAAGGCGGCCCTGGACGAGTGGCAGGCCTTCGACCCGCGTCTGGAGCGCATCATCCCGGGGCTGTCCATCTACACGTCGGAGCGCGGGAAGACGGTCACGCGAGACCTGGGCTTGGTCAGGCAGCAGCAGGAGCTCTGCCGATCGTACCACGTGCACGGCAACTGCTACTTCGCCCTCAGCTACCTCAGTGCCGACATCCAGGCAGCCTTCTCCGCAGAGCCGTATGCGGAGGTAGCTGACCCGTACTACCCGCCGCAGAGGTAGGCGTGTGCCATCAACAGGGCCCTCAGGGCCATCACCTGCCCGGCACGCACGGACGATGGCGAGCGCGGGGCGGCGGGGTGCGACTCTGCCACCTGAGATGCCTGCAGCCAACACCGCGCGTCGCGATCGTGTGCGCCACGCCTCCATGTTGCCTCAGTGGCTCTGCCCAGGCAGCGCTGTGCCCGGCTTCGGGCCCCCCTACCGCCCCTCCGCCTCCTTGTACAGCGCCGCCAATTGGCTCGGCGTCACCCACACGTAGTCCGGGCCCAGCAGGTCCTGGATCCGCCTGATGCGCTCCATGGGGAAGGTCCAGTTGTGTAGGAACACATTGAAGAACGCCGGGCGCTTCTCGGTGGCCCGGCGGATCTGGTCGCAGAACCACTGGTCGTCATCGTTCCAGAGGGTCGCCGCATGAAACACCGGCACGCCGTCCGCGAAGTCGTTCGCCTGGTCGTAGGGCAGGCCGCGGCGGCCGTAGTCGGCGAAGATCGAGTGCAGGCCACGGACGTGCTGCGCGTAGTCCTGCATCCGCGAGCGGTCCCCGCCATGTGGCCGCACCGTGTGCTGGTCCATCCTCCCCATGTACAGGCTGGTCCAGTCCAGGAAGCCCCCCAGGACCTTGTCGCGGTCCTGGTAGCGCCGGCCGAAGGTCTGCGGGAAGACGTAGCCAATGCCCGACACGTCGGCGATGAACTCGTCGGCGGGGAGCTGCCGGTCGTAGTACCATTCCGCCACCGCGGGCATGAGGTCGATGATCGAGGGCCCCATCCCCCAGCCCATGGGGATCTGCCCGTGCAGCGGGTGGTTGAAGTAGCCCGCGAAGAAGCTGTACAGCGTGTTGAGGTTGTCGCCGTCGGACATGGTGAAGGCGCAGTAGCTCTTGGTGCGGTCCAGCTCCGGGGCCGCGGGGAAGGGCTTCTGCCTCAGGGCGTCAATGCGGACGGCCGAGTGCACAGAGAGGTTGGGGACGGCGTCGGAGACCACAGTGATCTTGCCGTAGTCCCCGGCGAACTCCACGCCCCCGCCCTCGCCCAGGCCGGTGCCGTCACCGTGCCACCAGAAGCCCCGGAAGACGCCCTGGGGTGGCAGCTTCGCTAGCAGCTCTGCGAAGAACTGGCGCTCGGCCATGCTGTCGGCCCCGGGCAGACGCCCGTCCTTCTCCCCGGTGATCCAGAGGCACAGCCCCTTGTGCTGCACGTAGGTGTCGAAGTTGCCCCCGTAGGCCAGTTCGGGGTGCGCGCAGATGCCGTAGAAGTGGTTCATCTGCGGGAACATGGCGTCGAAGGCCCAGCGGAAGGCCTCCACGTTGGTCCTGAAGCGCCCGCGCAGGTCTTCCTTGACTGGGAGGCCGAGGCGCTCAGCAAGCTCCGGCGTCACCGGCAACAGGTTCCGCACGCCCGCCACCATGCAGGTGATGTTCGGGCTGACCATGAGCTGCGGGTCGCCGACCACCAACCCCTCGTACACCCCGCGGTACCGTTCCAGGAGCGACATCGGGTCCGCAACCCGTTCGGCCTGCTTCACGTACCCCTTCTCCAGCATCCGCGCCAGCCAGAACTCGTCCCACTCGTTGAACAGCAGGTAGACTTCAGGCGTGCCGCGGTTCGCCAGGCCCTGCAGCGCACTGAGCAGGTACCGCTCCGCGATGGGCAGCGCGCGGACGTCGGCGACCACGAGCTTGTCACCGAGGGGGTTGGACTTGGGGAAGAAGGTCGCGTAGGGCCGGGCTTCGTCCACGACCGGCAAGTTGCTCGGCTCCGGCGTGGGCCAGGGCTCGGCGTTGCCATCACTGGCGATCTTCGCGAACTGCGCCTCGGTCAGGACGCCCTTCTCCTTCAGCGCCCACGCAGTGCCGCGTAGCACGAGCTGCAGGCCCACATGGCGGTTCTGCAGGCTTGGCTCGCCAAAGAGCTGGGTCCCCAGCCACACGTCCACCGCGCCGTTGAACGTCTGGCAGCGGTGGCGGATGCCGGCCAGCGGAGCGCCACGGTTCCCTCCTGCGGCGATCTCGATGATCGGCACGACCTTGTCCTCCGGGGCCAGGCTGCCAGCGTTCAGCCACTGGCACTGCCCGCTTGCCGCGGCCGGGTAGGCGTCACCAAGGCCCCAGGGGTCCGGGGCCGCGACCGAGTACTGGTACTCCTCCGGCGCCGGCCCCAGGAAGCTCCCCAGGCCCAGACCCCCCTCGTGCCCGAACTGCTGCTCGGTGTGCCCCAGGTCGCGCCAGGCTCCACCCGGGTCCTCGAAGCCCGGGTTGGGACAGACGTTCTCCGTGCTGCCCTCGCGAGTCAGCGTGACGTCGTCGAGGTCCACGGTGCCGCCCTGGGACCACACCTGCAGGGACACATCGACCCGCGCCGCGTTCCCCGGCGCGGCCATCGCCTGCTCGATGCGCGTCCACTCCGCCGCGTCCTTCGGCACTCGCGGGCCGTCCTGCCTGATGAACGCACCACCGGCGTCGGAGAACCGCAGGAACAGCCAGTCGCGATCAGCCGCGTTGCCCTCGGAGCGCACCCAGCCCGAGATGACCCAGCGCTGGCCCGGCTGGGCCACCAGCCGCGGCCCGGTAAGGCCGACCCACTGGACGCCCGGGTTGCGGACGCGCATCGTCACGCCGCCCCCGTGGGTACCCTCACCCAGGCGCGAGAAGCAGTTGTCGTGCCCGTCCGGGTCGTAGCGCCACTCCGCGGAGCCCGCCGGAGCGCACGCGTGGCAGAAGGGCACACCGGTGCTCAGGATGCACCCACCGGCCTGGTGGAAGCGCCGCAGGTTCGGGACCGCCGCCACCGGGAAGGTGTTGCCGTAGAGGTGCACGTAGGCGGCGTACTGCTCCCGCCCTAACCGCTGCGGGTCGGCCAGCGCGCCGGCACCCAGCAGGTCGGCCTCGATCCCCGCGGCTCGCAGCCGATCGGCCACGATCACCGGGGTCAGCGACTGGTAGGTCCCGTAGACGGGGAACTCGGGATCATCGAAGATGGCGACCTTGCCCTGCCCCCAGGCCAGCGAATCGGCCACCAGGCCTGACAGTAGCAGCGTGCAGCACAAGGCGCACCGGCGTAGGGGAGTCATGTCACACCCATTCCCGTGTGAGAGGATGCCCCGTTCGCGGTCGAGAGAACGGGTAGCTCCCTGTTTCCCGTTGGCGCGCCACAAGCCTCCTTCCCATCCCGTGCCCTCCCGCGAGGAGGATGGGCCCGGCGGATAGCGAACCGGCCGGTGCCCTCGCGAGCCTCGCAGCACGACGGAGGGGGTGATCGCAACCATGGACGATACCGTGCCAAGGGTCGCCACCGGTGCCGTCAGCATCGCTGACGACAACATGGAGCAACTGGGCAGCACTGAGCCCATCTTCCCCCAGGGCATCGAGGGGCAGTTCCGGGTCACCGCGCTGCTCCTCGAGAGCAGTACTCGCGTCGCCTTCGTATCCTGCGACTGCCTGGTGGTCACCGCCGACACGGCCCGCCGCGCGAGTGAACGCATCGCCGTCGCCGGATGGGTTCCTCGCGACAACATCCTCATCTGCCCGACCCACACTCACCAGGGCCACTCCACTGTGGATGTACTGGGCCTGGTCTCCAACCGCGGGTTTGTGCGGCGCATCGAGAAGGGAATCGTGCTGGCTGTAGAGCAGGCAGCGGGCAAGCTCGACGACCCGACCGTCACCGATGACCTTCACGCCGAGATGCTCCTGGGACTGACTCAGGAGGCCACCGTCGGACGCAACAGCCGGCTCCTGCTGAAGGACGGCTCCATCGGCTGGTGGCGATACCAGCGAGAGGACGTAGTCCGCCCCACGGGACCCTTCGACGCGGACATTCCGCTCCTGGCTCTCCGCCGACCCGACGGCAACTGGGCGGGCTTCATCTACAGCCGCGCCTGCCACAACGTCGGCGCCCCGCCGCCTCTGCGACGGGGTCATGATGAGCAAGCCGCTGGTGCTGTCCGGCGGGGAGTGGCTGCTCCCCGCGGCAGTCTGGGCCGACGAGCCCACCGTGGACGCCGCCCCTCGCAGATCAGCCGTCGGAGCCGGCGAGCCCCCGCTTGTCGATGACCTTCGTGTCCGGAGGTAGGTGGATCCGGTTAAGGTCCACGATCTCCCCATCGACGACGAGCACAATGTCCGCCCTGGCGCGATGCAGGTCGTGTAGACGATCGTCGCTCTGCCCCACTGCGACCCAGGTCATGCGCCCGTCGACGGCCTTGCTGGTGACGTACTCGGCCAGATCGCCATTGGGCAGGTACGCGGACTTGGGCCATGGCTCGTCCGCACGGAGGGCTCTGCCCTGCTCAACGAGGGCCTGCAACTGCTCGAGCGTGGGCGGCTCCGTCGGCGCCCCCGCATCCCCAGCCTGCGGCGCCACGCTGAATGCGCGGGACGGCGCGTAGATGCGGACAGCCGGTTCCTCGTTGCTCACGCCAGGCCAGCCCTCACCCTCGGAGCCCACCTTGTAGAGAGTCAGCGTCCCACCGGGAGACTTCGCCCGCAGCACGCCTGGCCACACCGCCTCGAACTGCTCGCGGCTCTTGAACGGTATCTGGTAGATACCCTCCTGGATCCCCATGCCACCGATGTAGACACTGGTCGCGTCCGCCCGCACGTCCTCGAGCTCGACCGGCCAATCGTTGGGCCAGGACCCGCCCGCGGACTCTGAGACCAGGGATAGGAGGAACGGGGCGGCGGCCAGCACAAGGACCGCGAGCAGACGCGGCCCACCGAGGAGTCTGCGCCTCATGGCAATGCACCTCCGGGAGGTCTTCGGGATCAGGCGTCGACCGACGCCTCGTGCACATCCCACCACCCATACGCTCTGCAGGGCTGCGAGGTGTACACGCACGTTGGGTCAGACCGCGCGGAGGGGGCCTGTGTTCCACGCGGTCGGTCTGGTGTCGCCGCAGGTCAGCCGTCCGACCCGGTTAGCCCCCGCTTGTCGATGACCTTCGTGTCTGCCGGCAAGCGAATCCGGTTGAGGTCGATGACCTGCCCGTCGACGACGAGCACGATGTCCACACGAGCCCGATGTAGGTCGCGCAGACGTCCGTCGTCTTGCCCGGCGGCGACCCAGGTCATCCGCCCGTCGACGAACTCAATGGTGACGTACTCTGCCAGGTCCCCGTTGGGGAGGAACGCGGATTCCGGCCACGGCTCGTCCGCGTGCAGTGCATTGCCTTGCTCCACGAGGGCCTCCATGTCGTCCAGCGTCTGCGGCTGAGGCCCCCGCTGCCGCTCGGTGAGGGCGCTGTAGCCGCCGGACGGTGCGAGAATGCGGACAGCCGGCCCCTCGTTGCTCACGCCCGGCCAACCCTCTCCCGGTGAGCCCACCCTGTAGAGAGTGAGCGTCCCGCCGCGCGACTTGGCGCGCAGGATCCCGGGCCACGCCACCTCGAACTGCTCGCGGCTCTCGAATGGGATCTGGTACAGCAGCTCCCCGGGAGTGCGGTCCCAACGGGTGGTTGTCGCCTGCGCGCGCACATCCTCCAGCTCGACGGGCCAGTCGTTCGGCCAAGCGCCGCCCTCGCCCGTCCTGGCCATCGCCAGCCAGAGGGGGGTGGCCGCCAACACCAGGGCTGCGAGCACCCGCGGTCCGTGTGCCGGGCTGCATCTCATGGCAATTCACCTCCGGTGAGCTTTCGGGGGCGCATGCCGACCGACGCCTCATGCACACCCCGCTGTTCTTACGCTCTGCGACGGGGCGAGGCGTACGCGCCCGTTGGGTCAGACCGCGCGGAGGAAACCATTGTTCCACACGGTCGGTGTGGCGCTCCCGCAGGTCAATCGTCTGACCCGGCCAGCCCGCGCTTGTCGATGATCTTCGTGTCCGCGGGCAGGTGGATGCGGTTGAGGTCGATGACCTCCCCGTCGACGACGACCTCAATGTCGACGCGGGCACGGCTCAGGGTAAGCTTACCTGGCGTCGCGGGCACCCACGTCAGACGGCCATCCACCCACTCGCCCGCGACGTACTCCGGCAAGTCACCATTCGGCAGGTGGGCCGACTCCGGCCACGGCTCCCCCGCATACAGAGCTTTGCCTTGCTCGACGAGAGCCTTCATGTCGTCGATCGTCGAAGACGTGGCGTCCTCCGCCAGTTCCTTGCCCGGCTCGGGCATGCGTGCGTACCCGGCCGACGGCGCGTAGATGCGAACGGCCGGCTGCTCGTTGCGCGCGCCCGGCCAGCCGTCGCCCTCGGAGCCGACCCCACACAGCGTCAGTGTCCCACCGTGCGACATCGCCCGCAGGATGCCGAGCCAGGCCGCCTCGAACTGCTCGCGGCCCTCGAAGGGGATCTGGTAGATGCGGGTGCCGATCCCGACATCGATGGTCTTCGTCTGCGCCCGAACATCCTCAAGCTCGACGGGCCAGTCGTAGGGCCAGTCGCCGCCTTCACCTTCGGACACCAAGGACAGGAGGAAGGGGACGGTCGCCAGGATGAGGACCGCGAGGATGCGCGGCCCCGTGAACGGTCTGCGCCTCATAGTAGTATGCCTCCAGTCGTTCGCAGGACTGGCGGACGCCGCGGGTCAGCCCTCCGACCCGGCCAGTCCACGCTTGTCGATGATCCCTGTGTCCGGCGGCAGGTGGACCCGGTTGAGGTCGATGATCTTCCCGTCGACGACGACCGCGATGTCTACTCGGGCGCGGTGTAGGTCGCGCAGACGTCCGTCGTCCTCTGCGGCGGCGACCCAGGTCATCCGGCCATCGACGGTCTCGCTGGTGACGTACTCGGCCAGGTCCCCGTTGGGCAGATACGCCGACTTGGGCCATGGCTCGTCCGCACGGAGGGCCTTGCCCTGCTCGACGAGAGCTTGCAGGTCCTCGATCGTGGGCGGCTCTGTCGGTGTGCCCGTATCTGTGCCCTGCCGCGCCACGCTGAAGGCGCGGGACGGCGCGTAGATGCGGACAGATGGTTGCTCATTGCTCACGCCGGGCCAGCCCTCGCCCTGGGAGCCGACCATGTAGAGAGTCAGCGTCCCACCGGGTGACTTCGCGCGCAGCACGCCGGGCCATACCGCCTCGAACTGCTCGCGGCTCTTGAGGGGTATCTGGTAGATTGCCTCCCTCCCGATGCCGATGTCGATGCTCTTCGCGTCAGCACGCACGTCCTCAAGCTCGACCGGCCAGTCGTTCGGCCAATTGCCGACCGCGCTCTCCGAGACCAGGGACAGGAGGAACGGGACGGCCGCCAGGACGACGGCAGCGAGGATGCGCGGCCCAGCGAGTTGTGTACGCCCCATGGTAGCCTGCCTCCTTGTCGGCCCCTACCGCGGGCGCCACGATCGGGCAGGCCGATAGAACCCCATCATGTCCGTCATGTCCCCGTCCAGGCCACGCCGTGTGCCGCGCTCTGTGTGGCGGGTAGCGCAGGCGCGGTAGTCAGCGCGATACCCGGCGCTGTAGACCTCGCAGCCCGGCAGCTTCTCGCGCAGAGCGGCCTCACCCGCGCGCGTCACGCGGGTCTGCTGCAGGTCGAGGGTCGTCAGATTCGTGAGCCCGGCAAGGTGCACCAGCCCCGCGTCCGTCACGCCGGTGCTGCCCAGCCAGAGCTCCGTCAGGTGCGTGAGCCCCTCGAGGTGCACCAGCCCCGCGTCCATCACGCCGCTCTCGGTCAGGCCGCTGCCCAGCCAGAGCTCCGTCAGGTTCGTGAGCCCGGCAATGTGCACCAGCCCGGCGTCCGTCACGCCGGTGTTGCCCAGCCAGAGCTCCGTCAGGTTCGTGAGCCCTTCGAGGTGCACCAGCCCCGCGTCCGTCACGCCGGTTTCGCTCAGGCCGAGGTACGTCAGGCTCGTGAGCCCGGCGAAGTGCGCAAGCCCCGTGTCCGTCACCCCGGTGTGGGCCAGGTAGAGCTCCGTCAGGTTCGTGAGGCCGGCCAGGTGCGCCAGCCCCTCGTCCGTCACGCCGGTATCCTCCAGCCAGAGCTCCGCCAGGTTCGTGAGCTTGCCAACTTGCGCGAGCCCCTCATCCGTCACGCAGGACTGGCTCAGGTCGAGAGTCGCGAGGTTCGTGAGCCGGGCGAGGTCCGCGAGCCCCGCGCCGTTCACACGGGTGCCGCCCAGGGAGAGCTTCTTCAGGTTCCGGAGCTCGGCGAGGTCGGCGAGGCCCGCGTCCGTGATGTTGGTGTAGCGCAGGTTGAGTACCGCCAGGTTCTCGAGCCCGGCGAGGTTCACCAGCCCCGCGTCCGTCACACCTTCGCAGCGGCGCAGGTCGAGCGACGTCAGCTTCGTGAGCCCTGCCAAGTGCAGAAGCCCCACGTCCGTCACGCGGGTGTTGTCAATGTCCAGCTCCATCAGGTTCGCGAGCCCTTCGAGGTGCACCAGCCCCGCGTCCGTCACGACGGCATCTTTCAGCCCGAGCTTCGTCAGGTTGGTGAGCCCTGCCAAGTGCGCAAGCCCCGCGTCCGTCACACCGGTGTCGCGCAGGTTGAGGTCCGTCAGGTTCGTGAGCCCTGCCAAGTGCACAAGCCCCACGTCCGTCACGCCATAGCAGTAGTGCAGGTCGAGCGATGTCAGGCGCGTGAGCCCGGCAAGGTGCCCGAGCCCCGCGTTCGTCACACCGGTACTGTGGAGGTCGAGCCTCGTCAGGTTCGTGCCGGCGAAGTCAAGCGCCAGTTGCTCCAACTGCGCGTCGCCGATAACGGCCGGATCATACAGCGAGAGGGAAGTCCACTGGGACCTGGCGGTGGAGAGTGAGAGCTCTTGCCCCGCGGCGACTGTGACGACACCTGGCGTCCTGCAGAGGAAGGTCCACTCCGCGTCCGGGTCGCCCGCCAGCCGGACTTCGGCGATGAGCGTAAGCTCTGTGCGCACCGTCGTGGCCTGCGCTGGGGTGGCGAGCTCGGGCGCCGGGCCCACCGTCCTATCCTTCCTCAGGCCCTGAGCGAAGGCCACAGCCACTGCCGCCGCACACATCCATAGGATGAGCCATCGTCGAGCCATCGCGGATCGCCTCCAGAGTCTATGGTGTGGCGCCATTTGCATACCGCATTCAGGACGTCCCCCTGGCCGCTGAAGAGCAGAGGGGACCTCTACGGGGTCGTAGCCACGCGGAACCCGCTGCTGCGGAGCCGATAAGCTGGAGCGTCGAGGCCGCGAACCGCGGCACGGCATCCGAGCGCGAAGCTGTTCCAGGAACCGCCGCGCAGCACACGACCAGTAGCCGTCGCCGGCCCTGACGGGTCCTCGACAGGGGACACTGCGTAGTAGCTCTTCCCATACCAGTCTGCGCACCACTCCCACACGTTCCCGGCCAGGTCAAGAGCGCCGCACCAACTCGCGCCCGAGGGGAAGCTCCCCACCTCGCGCAGGTGGGCGATGATCTCTGGGGAGGTCACCTCATCCCCAAGGTCCGCGTCGAACCATGCCTGCCACGCGGCAATGGTGTTGAGCGGCTTCTTCGCCCAGTACTCGGCGCTGTTGCACCGGTCACGGTCCCACTGGCCGCCCCACGGGAACGGGTGTCCCGCCGGCCCCCGCGCCGCATACTCCCACTGCGCCTCCGTCGGAAGCGCGCCGCCCGCCCACTCCGCGTAGGCCGACGCGTCATCCCAACTCACCCAGTTCACCGGCAGCCGCTCGTGCGCCTTGTAGTCGTCCCAGTGCGGGTGCGCCTCGTGTCCGGTCGCAGCCAGGAACCGCCCGTACTGACCGTTCGTTACTTCGTGCCGGTGCAGCCAGAAGCCCCGCGTCAGCGTCACCTCGTGCGCCGGCTTCTCGTCACCGGGGACCTGCTTCCAGTCGGGACCCCAGCCGTTCGCTTGCCACAGCCCGTCGATCTCCTCCTGCGTGCTGCCCATCCGGAACGTCCCCGCCGGCACCCACACCATCTCGGCCCCGTCGATCGGGTTCACCACGAACAGGTCGGCGTAAGCCTGATCGTTGCCACCCCAGCCGAGCTTCGACGGTGTCACGCCCTCCTCGAAAGCCGGGCCGCGATTGCCCAGGTGCGACTCGACCTCCGTGGCCACGTTCACCACCTCGCCCTGGGCGTGGCCGGCCACCCAGACCAACAGCACCGCACTCACCCATACGCAAGCCCGACACTGAGCCATTGCGGATCGCCTCCCGAGTCTGTGGCGTGGCGTGGATCGCATGCCGCCGGCAGGACGCCTCGTGCACATCCCACTACTCATACGCTCTGCGATGGAGCGAGGTGTACACGCACGTTGGGTCAGACCGCGCGGAGGAAACCATCGTTCCACACGGTTGGTGTGGGAGAGCTAGCCTAACTGATCTGGATCGTTACCCACATGACCAGCACCGCAAGCGCACTCCAGCAGGTCGCGATGCCATTCACCACGCACGCGACCACACCGTGCTTCCTGTCCCCCACGAATACGGCCATGACCGCAAGGACGAGGCCCACTAGCGGAGCGCCGAAGAGGAGGAACGTGAGAATGGGCGAGGCGACGGGACCCGGGTCGCTTGCCCGCGTAGCCGCACACCACCCTATCCCGGCCATCGCCGCGAGAAGGTAGGCCGTCTTCGCGAATGGGTGTGCCCTGCGCCACGTGTACTGCCCCAACCGTCGAGCCATTACGGATCGCCTCCCGGGTCTGTGGTGTGGCGTGAACCGCATGCCGCCGGCAGGACGCCTCGTGCATATCCCATTACTCATACGCTCCGCGACGATGCGAGGTGTACACGCATGTTCGGTCTGACCGTGGGGAGGGGGCCTGTGTTCCTCACGGTTGGTGTCGGCGCTGCCGCAAGCCAGCTGTCCGACCCGGCCAGTCCCCGCTTGTCGATGATCCTTGTGTCCGGCGGCAGGTGGATCCGGTTGAGGTTGATGATCTCCCCGTCGACGATGAGCTCAATGTCCACGCGGGCACGGTACAGGACGCGCCGGTTCTCGTCGCCGGGCTTCGCAGCGGCCCAGGTCATCCGCCCGTCGACAGTCTCGCTGATGACGTACTCGGCCAAGTCACCATTCGGGAGGTACGCGGACTTGGGCCACGGCTCGCCCACTCGGAGGGCCTTGCCCTCCTCCGCTAGGGCTTGCGCCTCTTCGGGCGTGGGAGGCGCCGTCCGTGCATTCTCCCAATCCCAGACCTCAGGCGCAATGGCGAACTCACCCGAAGGCGAGTAGATTCGAACAGCCGGCTTCTCGTTGCTCACTCCCGGCCAGCTCTCTTCCTTCGAACCCACTTGGCGCAGCGTCAGCGTGCCGCCGCGCGACTTGAGGCGCAGGATCGCCGGCCACATCGCCTCGAGCTGCTCGCGGCTCTCGAATGGGATCTGGTAGAGGGCGTCACCGGGGAAGCGGTCCCACTCGAAGGTCGTTGCCTGCGCGCGTACGTTCTCCAGCTCGACAGGCCACTCGTACGGCCACGCACCGCCTTCGCGGCTGCTGCCCATCGCGGAACCAGGGCAACAGAACGCGGGAAGCAGCAGCACGAGCAGCCAAAGTCGAAGAGAGGGATGGGATCCCATCATGGTCGACCTCCTGTGACCCACGGCCTGAGTGCGGCTCGGGGGCGCGTACGAGTGGCCCCCGAATGTCGGACCTCCGGGACGCGACCCATGTTCCGACACGACAGCCCCGGCCCGACCTCAGGGGCTGACCGGGACAGCGGAGACGTCATCGACCCACACCGTGCCGCCAGTCCCGATGAACTCGACGCTCAGGTACGTTGAGTCGTCCGGGCACGTCACCTCGCCGGACACCTCGGCCCAGTCCTCCGACCCGCTCGAAGCGATGTCGATGTACCGGCCCGTCCAGGACGACTCGTTGGCGAAGGGGGCCACCTTCATTGTGGCGGACGCGCCGGGGGCGCAGCGGACGAAGGCGCTGACCCGATAGGCCTTCTCCGGTTCACACGGCACGACCCAGAGACTCTTCATCCCGCCTCTCTCGGGCGGCATGGCCAGGCACCACTCGCCCGCATGTGGGTTCTCACGCGTGCGCTCGACGGCGGTTCCGTCGTAGTGCTGCCAGCCCCAGGGCCGTTCGGCGCCTGGGTTGTAGAGCAGATTGCCCCCTTGCGCGACGATGTCGGCAGATGTCAGGGACGGCACGGGCTCGAAGTTCGGTACCGTCCGACCCAGCTCGGCGGGCGTAACGTCCGTGTGCGGGCCGGCGTCCGGGCAGAACACGCTTCGCATCGCATCGAGCATCCCGAACCCGAACTGCGCCGTCGGCTCGACATAGGAGCCCTCGCCGAACTCGTTCCAGCACTCGGCGATCACCATGTTGAGCTGCGGATCGACGTACCGCAGGGACGCGCGGCACATCTCGGCGTACAGGTCAGGCGTCGAGCCCGTGCGCACAAGCGCATTGTCGCCATACCACGGCCGCGAGTCCCAACCCGGCGAGACGGGCACGATGTAGGGCAGAGGCGACTCCTTGACAACCTTCGCCCACACATCCTGGATCCCAGTAACCATGTCAGAGTAGGGCGCCGACTTCCCAGCCGGGTCCATCCCCGCCTGGGGGTAGTTGTAGGCGCTGACTGCCTCGAATCCCGCGGCGACCAGCTCGTCGTATCGCTCATTCGTATTCGCGACGAGGAAGAACGGCGCGTGCCCGTGCTCCTCGAGCTTGGCGTTCATCGACCGGACAGCGTCGCGCAGGCCGTCGACGCCAAGGACATCCAGGAGGTGCAGCGGCCGCGAGACCCAGAGCACCGGCCGACCATCGACCTTGAGGAAGTTGGTATGCGAGAGGTACCGCTCCGCGATGGCCTCGGTCATGCGGACTAGCTGCGGCTCGGCGTATGGCGTGCCGTTCTCATTGCACCACATCAGTGAGAACTGCATGAGCCCGCCGTATCTGGAGGCGAGGAACGCGTCGATGCCGGCGTTGAGGGACGAGACACTATCAGTCTGGTGGTCATAGTACCAGTCGAACACGAAGAACCGGATCCCGTGCTCGACGGCGAACTTCACATGCCAGTCGAGCACCTCGGGCGATCCGCCGTCGTAGTAGCCGATCAGCGGCTTCGGCCCACCGGATTCCGCCATCGGCCGCCACCGAAGGGCGTGGTAGTGGACCGGGAAGTAGTAGCAACCCACATTCACCGATCCGGCGACGGGCTGTGGGGTGGGCACATAGGTGTCATCCGCGTACCCCGCGACGGCGATCAGCGTCAGACAGGCGAGCTGCCCGATGCCACAACAAGGTCGCCGCAGACATCCCATCAGAGCGTGCCCTCCCCTCGTCGCTCTGGCCTGAGCTGCCCCCCAGACTGGGGTGCGGAAAACCAGGGACAGCCACCGTCTTCGAGCCCGCGCCACCCTCAGGGCAGCCCCCACGTCCAAATCGGTGGCTGTCCCTGATCTTCTGGGTTCGCCCACCGACGCCGCGGCCCCCCGCAAGTCCCTACCGTGCACAGGTCACGCCCCGGACCGTTTCCTCGTATAGGGCCGCATACCGGCGGGCGATCCGGCTGATCTCGTAGATCCCGTAGACGATGCGCCGGAGGGACAGGGGACCATCGGGGTCCACGACCTGTTCGAGCTCCTCGTCGCCGATGGCGTAGTGCGTCTCGGCGATCTCCGCGCGCACCGCGCCTGAGAGCCCCGTACCGAGGGCAGCCAGATCCACGATCTGCGGGCCGCCGCCGATGCCGGGGGTGCTGACGATCCTGTAGAGGTGCGCGGCAAGGGCGTCCACATCGCCGGCCGGGAAGTAGGTCACGAGCGGGTCCTGGGCAGCCAGGATCTCCCGGTGGGCGTCGATGTGACTGAGCAGGATCCGCGTCCCGGAAGCACCCGCTTCGAGCAGCTCCCAGGCAAATGCCGCCTCGTGGGCCGGGAGGACGACGCAGTCGAGCACATTGTAGAGCCTCCCCCGGTCAGCCCGCGGGCCCAGGAACCGCACGTTCGCGAACACGCCCGCACGATGGGCGTAGCCCACCATGTCGTCGAGCAATGCCCCATCGCCGACGACCACGAACTCGACGTGGGGTATCTTCCGGGCCACGCGCGCGGCCGCTTCGAGGAAGTCGAATGCGCCGCTCGCGGGCGAGTCGAAACGCCCGACCATCCCCAGGTGCAGCGTGTGCGGGTCGAGGCCCAACTCCACCATGAGGTTCTCGGCGATCGCCGCCGGGTTGAACTCCCGACGGTCGATCCCGCCCGGGATAACCTCCGTGTTCAGCCGCGGCACACGAGGCGCGAGACGCTCGGAGAGTGCAACGATACGGGCCGCTCGCCGCAGAAGCCGCGCCTCGCGCCAACCGGCGCTGACCGGCCCAAAGCCCGTCACTACCCATGGGACGTGCCAGCGCCTGGCCAGGTGGTCCGCGACGATCGCCGACGCCTGCCCGTAGGCATGCACGATCTCCGGGATGAACCCGTTCAGCGGGCCCAAGCTCTGCAGGGCGCTGCGGACATCGCCCCGTGGTCGGCCGGTTCGGCGCATCTGAGCGCAGAGCGCCTCGTTGCGCGCGGCCCGCCGGAGGAGAGCCCTATTCGAGTCCGTCAGCACCGCCGCCCGACCAGGGCCCGCCCGCCGGCACAGCGCCTCACCCAAGTCCGCCACGAACTGCTGGGCGCGTACGTGTCCGCCGAGAGCGACATGGAGAGCTCGAGGTAGATCCGCCACCAGAGGACCCCAACCCACCAGACTGCAGCGGGCTCCGCCCGCCTGTGTGCACATGATACACTCCGCCACCCACCCCCTGGAGCATCCGAGCGCCCTGGCGAGGTCAGCCCTGTTCGTGACCTGCCCGCCGTCGAGCATGGCCTGGGAACGGTGTGCACGCTGGAGGGACCTCCCTTTGAGGAGGGGTGTGAGCTCAGGCTCGGGGATCAGAACGCCTGGACCGAAGGCGTAGCGATAGCGGGACGGGAAGGGAAGACGAGCACCGGAAGACGTGGGAGCGAGGGAGACGGACACGTTGAGCGCGGGCCAGGAAGTTCAGCCTGGTTCAGGCCCTGGGAGGCGCGAGTAGCCGGCCCCGGGCAGCGAAGTGGGAGCATGGTGAGTGTGGTCTGCCCAGACGGCAACGGGCGGGCTCTTCATTCATAGAGCCCGCCCATAGGGCTGTCGCCGGCTACTCGCTAGGGTGCGGGCGTCGGTATGGTGGTCTGGCCGGACGAGATCGGGAACGGATCAGAGGTCGTCAGATCGACGACATCGGGTGTCGCGATGTCCGCCGGGTCCGCGATCTCAACGCCGACCGTGTGGGTGCCGTCCGCCACGGCCGCGGGAGCAATGCCGCAGGCCAGGAATATGACGAGCGGAGCACTGGAGTTGACGGTCTGAGCGATCGGCAGTGCAGCCGGGCCGGCCGAGAAGTCACCCTCGGCCAGCAGCACGTCCGCGGCCGGATCGAAGCCCGGCGGATCCACATCGAGCCATGCGGCAACGCGGGACGTGTCGGCGGCATCGGTTCCGGTGTAGCCTACTGTCAGGGCGTTGATATCGGCGAAGTTGTCATCCACGGCGAAGGTCAACTGAAGCATCGGCACATCAATGTCCTCGGGGGCTGCCGTGGCCGGCGCCAGGTCGACTCCCGTGACCGTGATGTTGTCGATCGTGGCTTGCTGCGCGACGTTCGTCACCTTCAGCGCGGTCGGGCGGAGGATCCACTTGCCGTTGCCCGTCTGATGCACCGAGTTGCCGGTGTTCCAGTCCAGCTCCAGGACCGTGTCGTAGCCATCAGCCACGGCGAAGTCGATGTTCAGCTTCAGCCCGGTCTGCGCCCCACTCGGGACCGTGACAGACTCAACGGAGCCGTCCGCCAGCTCGATCTCGGCGGACGTGACGATCAAGCCGATCTGCTTGTAGTCGCCCAACGGGACCTCCGCCTCTGCCAAGGTGAACGTCTCGAGGTTCAGGAGGTCGATCTCCTGTGTTGCCACAGGAATGCTCTCAGTCGGGCCGTCCGCACTGATCAGCCGGACCTCGTCGATGACGACGCGAAGAGCGACCGCATCGCCTGTGCCCTGCCACGCTGCTCTGGCGGCGGCAACCTCAGTGCCCACGGTGGAATTCGTGGTGCGAAGCGCGAACGTGCCCTCGGCGCCCCCTCCGCCACCCGGGGTTCCTCCCTCTCCGCTACAGCCGGCAAGCGTAACCAAGGCCATGGCGATCGCCATGGCGAGAGCCACATGGTGTGCACGAGTCATCACTAGTGCGCTCCTTTCGGACCGCCGCAGACCGGCGACCAGCAGTTACCCGCCCACAGTATAGTCTTCCCGAACTGCTCGGCCCAATGGCCACACGCGGGGTTCGGCGAGTACCGCAGTCTAATGACGATAGACTCTACACGAGGTATACGGCGCGCCACGAGAGCGCCCTGTTCGAGTCCGTCAGCACCGCCGCCCGCCCAGGACCCGCGCGCCCGCCCAGCGTCTCGCCCAGATCGCGGTGGTGGTCCGCGAGTGACGGTAGGCGGCGCAAGAGACGGGTGGCTGTCCCCGGTCTTCCGCCTCCATGGACATGATACACTCGTCCGGGGACGGCAGGCCTGTGAGACCCGCCTGTTGGAGGAGAGGGCACTGGCGTACCCACCACGCTGCCGGGGCGTCGTGTCCGCAACCGCACGGATCGAGGGAGGTCCTCCCGATGAGGCCCATGACGCTCGCCTGGCTCGCCGCATCGAGTCTGGCCGCGGGCGCAGCCCTGCTGTCGCCGGACCAGGCGGGCTTCCATGACTGCCAGATCGTGCTCCAGAGGGAGCAGGCGCAGCCGGACGAGATTCTGCCGTACGTCGCCTATGTGGACCGCGAGGGGAAGCCGACGGCGTGGATGTTCGATGCGTTCATGATCGGCTGCGAAGGTGTCGCACCTTCCGGAGCGGCGTGGTCCGACGGCATGACCACGGCGGCCGACTGGCGCGCCCATCTGGACCGCGTGTTCGACCGAGTGCACGGATTGCCCGCCGTGCAGGACGCCATCGTGAGCACGGCCCGGCAACTCCGCATTCCACCGGCGATGTGCCAGGCCATCATTGCCGTCCCGTACGCCTCCCCGGCGCAACGCGAGTTCGGCGACATCAACGGAGACGGGCGAACGGAGGACCTGTCTCTCCCACAGAACCGAGATCGCGTGCTCCGGTGGTACGTCGAGGAGGCGGAGCAGCGGTTTCGGTCCGCCGGCCTGCCAAGGCTGTCACTGTGGGGCTTCTGCTGGACGAGCCGCCCGCTCGAGCCGTCGGATGCGGCGACCGTGCGGCGAGTGGCTTCGCACGTCCACTCGCGACAGCTCAGGCTGCTCTGGACGCCGCATCTCCGGACACCGGGATGGGACCGATGGGCGGAGTTGGGATTCGATGCCGCCGTGCTCCGGCCGGGGTATGCGGACGACTATGGCGAGGGAGCCCATGCCGACCGATTGGTCGAGGCGGCGGAGCTGGCCCAGCAGGCCGGCCTCGGTATCGCGATCGAGGCTCCCTACGCGCTGCCGGAGTCTCTCCGAGCGCGGGAGGTGTTCCTCGGGTACTTGAGCTATGGCGCGCCGCTGCGCGGCGCGTACGCGAAGGCCGCGCGCGTCCATTCCGACAGCCTGGGCGTCTACGCCCAGCTCGCCGCGTCCCCCGACGGGGCCGTGCGCGCACTGTACGACCGTTTGGCCGACTTCGTGCGAGGGTCTGACGTCCCGCTCCCGGGCGGTCTGGAAAACGTCGCGGCGAAGAAGCACGTCGGCGGCGCCTCAACCGGCGCACCAGCCTTGGTCGACGGCCAAGTCTGGACGCGGGCCCGCTCGAGGACGCCGATGGCCATCGTCCGCCAGGCGGAGGAGATCGTCACACTCGACTTCCCGCAGGCACGCCCGGTGGACCTGCTTGAAGTGAGCGTCCGCCGCGAGGCCGGACAGAGCTGGCAGGGCCGCATCGTTGCCGAGGTACCGACCGTCGATGGCTCCGGCTGGCTCGCCGTCGGCTGGTGCCGCGCGGACATCGCTCGCGGGCCGGACCCGGCCACCTACAAGGCGGTACTGGACGTGCCCGTGTTCGTTGCCAATACGAAGACGGTGCGGCTGACGTTCTCACGGCTGGCGCCCTCCGGCACGCTCTCGGTCGATGAGATTCTGTCGGCTTCGCCGGCCGAGCCGGCGCCGGAGAGGGACCCCGGTATCGCCGTCCATGCACCGTACTGGATCCGGCCCGATACGCCGCGTGCCTACCCCGACACAGGCCGCATCCTCACCGACGGACTGGTCTCCACCGAGGGCGTGGCGCAGGGACGCAGCGCGGGCTGGAGCACGGCAGACCTGACGGTGAGCTTCCTCATCGACCTGGGCGCGCCACGGGCCATCGACACCGTGCGCCTCCACTGTGACGAGAGCCCTTCCCCTGCTGCGATGTTCCCGGGCATGGTGGCGGCCGAACTATGGCCATCGCTCCCGGAGATGCCGTTCGCGACCCACGGGCGAGGGGCCGCCCCAGCCGGCGCACCCCGCGTCGCGATGGCCGCCGACCCGACGAAGCTCGTTGTCGACTCGGAGCGCGCCATGGCCGGGGGCTTCACCGCGCGCCAGGGGCACATCGATCTCTCGACCCCGGAGGGCCGGCCTACGTCCGCGCGGTACATCCTGATACGCGCCCAGCGGAGACAGATGCTCTTGCTGAGCGAGATCGAGGTGCTTTCCGGCGGGCGGAGCGTTGGCATCGGAGCCAGGTACACATGCTGGCCGCCGCCGACCCCGGCGAACCCGGCCTTCGGCGACGATGGAACCCGGCTGACGGACGGTCGCGTCGCGTCGGTGCTCGATCCGGACAAGCTCGTCAGCCTGCCCGCGACTGAGGACAGTGCCATCGTGATCGACCTCGGACGCCTGACTCGCGTTCGCGAGGTCGGCGCGCACCTGGTTGCCGGTGGACGTAGCCCCTATGGCACACCAGGAACGGCCGCCGTGTCGCTCTCCGTGGATGGCGTGGACTGGCGTGAGGCCGGCGAAGCGGGTCCCGCCACTCCTCAGGACGATCGGCCCTCGCCGGTGACGGTGACGGTACCCGTCCGCGACACGCAGCCCTGTCGGTTCGTGGCCGTGAGGCTGAGGCCGCGCACGGGGAGGATGGCGCTGAGCGAGGTCACCGTCCGATGACCGGCGTCCCCGACGGGGCGACGACGCTCTCGCGGCCCATGGCGCGCCGCCGCCGGCGGCGCAAGTGGTGGGCGCTGATCCTCGTGATCGTCGCTATCGCGCCGGTCGCAGTGTGGTACTGGCCCGAGATCAACACAGCCGTCACCGGTGTGGGTGCGGTACCTCGGTGTGCCTCCTGCCCGATGTCCCGCGCGAACTACCCCTGGCTTCCGGTGGACATGGACTACGAGCCCTTGGCGCGCCGCATACCCATGCCGCGCGGCTACCACGAGGTGGCCGTGCGGCCCGGCAGCTTCGGCGAATGGCTCCGGTACATCGCGGTGGCCCCGCCGGGCACTCCTGTGAGGGACGTCGGGGGCAAGAGACTCCGCATGGCGTCCCGGTACGCGAAGGCCGTGCTGGCCATTGACCCTCGCGAGATGCAGGAGTGCGCGGATGTCGTCATCCGTCTCCGGGCCGAGTACCTCCGGCAAGCGGGGGAGCCGGACAAGCTCGTGTTCCCTCTGACCTCGGGCGGCAGCATCTCCTGGCCTCGGTGGATCGCCGGAGAGCGCCCACGATTGGCCGGTGACCGGATCGTGTTCGGCCGCACGAGCGAACGTGGGGACTCCCGCGAGCAGTTCGACGACTTCCTCACGTCCGCATTCACCTGGTGCGGCACGATCTCACTCGCCAGGGATGGCAGGTCAGTCAGCCCCGAGGACATCCAGCCCGGGGACTTCGTGTCCCGGCCCTCGCCCGGCTCGACGGGCCATGCCATGCTGATCGCGGACGTGGTCGAGGACGACGCCGGCCATCATCTGGCCCTGATGGTGCAGGGCGCCATGCCGGCCCAGACACCCCACGTCGCCCTCGGCCATGTCCTGGGCGCCTGGGTTGTCGTCGATCCCGCCGGAGCGCTTGAAGTGCCCGGATGGCGCCCGTTCGAGTGGACTCTCCTTCGGCGATTCCGCTGAGTGCCGTCGTCGCACGAAATGAGACATCCCCGGAATCTGCCCCATGCGCGTCCGGCCGGATGAGCAGGAGTGGAAAAGTTACGGCCGGGGCCACGTTGGAATGCGAGTCCTGAGGAGACCAGGAGGTGCAGTCGAATGTCCAGGACGAGGTGGATGATCTGCGGCGCCCTGTTCGCTCTGCTGTTGGCGGCTGTGGGGTGCACAACCGCTGAGTTGAACGGCGCAAATGGGGCCGGGGGTACGGGCACGCTGCAGTTGTCGTTGAGCAACCCTGGCGCGGTGACGGCAGCCGGGGTACGCGCTCGGACGGACGCGGAGTTCGAGGAGGTCCACATCTCGATCGTCCGGGTCATCGTGGTGCCCACCGGCAGCGAGGATACTGCGGACGCCATGGAGGATACCGGCGATGGAGCGGGTGACGGCGCGGCCGCGGCCGCGCGGCAAGCCGGCGACGACGCGACCGTGGGCGATGGCAGTGATGCGTCCGGCGGCCCCGACGGCAGCGGCGACGTCTCGAACGATGACGGGGCGGACCAGGCGGTTGACGACGACGGCGCCGAAGAGGGCACCGAGGAGGCCGGGCCAACCGTGATGGCCGAGTTCGACCCACCGCTGGAAGTCGACGTCATGGACCTCGACCTACAGGGCCAGGTTCTCGGCGAGATCGAGGTGCCCGCGGGCGAGTACTCTCAGGTCCGTCTGGTCCTCGCACCGAACGACGATCCGGCGAACCCCACCAACTACGTGAAGCTGGTCGGCGATGAGACGCTCTACCCGCTCAAGACTCCGAGCGGACAGGAGTCCGGCCTCAAGATCATTGGCGGCTACACCGTGGCGGATGGTGAAGGGGCCGCCATCACCCTTGAGTTCGACCCGAACGAGGCCATTGTCGAGCGCGGCAGCACGAACGCTGACGAGCGGTTCCTCCTCAAGCCGACGGGCATCCGCATCGCTGAGGTAGAGCCGGTCGACGAGTCTGGCGACGGCACCGGGGACGGCACCGGCGATGGCACGGGCGACGGCACTGGCGGGGTGGTCTGAGGCTCGCGAAGGCCGACGCTGGTCGAGGGAACGTCCGGGGCACGCGTCTGTGCGGGTCTGTTGAGGAGCTCTAGGATCGCCGGCATCCGCTCGGGTGCCGGCGATCTCCTTGTGGGTCAGAATCGCTCCGAGTGCATCACCGACTCCAAGGGCCGCTTGGTCGGCGTGGGGCATTGGTCCGTGTAACCGACGGCGATCAGCGACACCAGCCGGTGAGTCGGCGGGCACCCGAGGAGGTCACAGACCTCATTCGCGTAGGGCTTCTTGTCACCCGCCACCCAGCATGAGCCGAGCCCGTGGGCTCGTGCGGCAAGCAGGATGCAAGTCGTAGCGGCGGAGCCATCCTCGATGTAGTACTTCGTGTCCTCGCACACGACGATGATGCAGACCGGCGCATCCGCGATGAACTTGCCGTACTCGCACATCGCCGCCAGTTGCGCCCGCACCGCGGGGTCCCGGACGACGATGAAGTCCCACGGCTGAACTCCCCGGCCAGTGGGGGCCAAACGCCCACAGTCCACCAGGTCGGCGACCACCTCGTCCGGCACTGGATCCCGGCGGAACTGCCGGACACTCCGTCGCGTCTTGAGGCACTCGATCGCGTCCATGCGGCACTTCCCCTCCCCGGCTCGGTGCAACTGGCGTACAATTCGCGACAGCGGCCCCGTGTCCTCGTTGTGAAGCACATGGAGACATGGGCGATGGGGCGGCACGGGGCGATGGCTCCGAAGCCGGGAGGATGGCGCGATGCTCAGGTGCGGCATGGATACCCGTCGGTGGTTCGTCCTGCTCGTTGCTCTGTTGGTTGCGTGCATGGTGTCGGGGTGTGTGATCTCTCCGCCGGGCGTCGGCAATGACGACGGCAGCGACAGCGGCAGCAACGGTGGCGGCCCGAGCGGTGACGCGAGTGGCGACGGCGGATCGAGCGGGCAACCGCAGGCCGGCCATACGACGGTCGAGCAGGATGCGTTCGACCGGGTGAACCAGCGACGGGTGGCCGACGGTGGCACGGCGCTAACACCCGCGGCGGACCTAGTCCAGGTCGCGCGCGCTTACAGCGAGCGTATGGCCGCGGAAGGGTTCTTCGCCCATGAGGACCCGGACGGCAACGGGCCCGACGACCGCGTGACGGCCGCGGGGATTGCCTGGGCCACGGTGGGTGAGAACCTGGCGATGAACCAGGGCTTCGCCGACCCGGCCGCGACAGCCGCCGAAGGCTGGTTCAACAGCGCGGGGCACTACGCGAACATCGTCAACGCCGGCTACGAGGAGTCCGGCATGGGGGCTGCCCAAGCCGCGGATGGGACCTGGTACTTTGCGCAGCTCTTCCTCACACGGCCGTGAACCGGCGAACCGCGGCGGGCAGGGATGGCGTCACGCGAGGGGGAACTGGCGCGCAGTACGGCGGTATCGTTCCGTCTCGAGGTGAGGGATCGCGGAGTGGCGGCCTGGGATCCAAAGGTTGCTGAAGAAGTTGCGCGGGGGCTGTGCGACTCCCTCGGCCCGTTTGTGGGCGCGCCCCTGGGCTTCTGCAATGTCGACGGTGAGCTGCTGGCGTCGACGAGCCCCACGCTCCGTACGTGGGCCCCCCTGCTGGCGAGTTCGGTCCGCCGGGCCTGCCGCGCGATGCAGCTCACCTGCGGGAACGAGCCCGGGGGCGTGCGATGCTGCGTATCCCCCGTGAACCACGGCGGGGTGACGGTTGGCGCGGTGGTAGTGGGTCCCGTCCGGCGAGAAGGGTCGAGAGCCACCGGCCTGCAGAAGGCTGTGGAGTCTCTCGGAGTGGACGCGGAGCACCTCCGGCGCCAGGTGGCCGCTCTCCCCACGACGACTGACGAGCAACTCGAGGCGATAGCCCATCTGGCCACGCCCGTGCTCATAGGCCTCGCCCTGGGCGACGGGGAGTGCCGCGAGACGGTGCTCGAGCGCACCGGCATAGAGGTTGCTCGGGCTGTGGCCCCGTTCGGCGACGTGGTCTTCTGCCTCGATCCGGATGGCCGAGTCGCCTTCGCCAGCGAGAACGTCGTCTCGATCGGGTACACGCCGGAGTCCGCGCGCGCACGAGCATTCGACGCGTTCTTCGTGCCCGAGGATGAGCCCGTCATCGCCGACATCCTCCAACGCGTGGTCACGGGTGCGTCGGCGAGCGAACCGCTCTGCGGCCTCTGTCGCGATGGCCACCGACGTCACTGGCACGTGTCATGCGTGCCGGTGATCGACCCCGCCGGCCCCGTGAGCGGAGCCATCGCCGTCATTCGCGACATTACCATGGATCTCGGCGTCAGCGTGTCTCTCTCTCAGGTGACCAACTACCTCCAGACGCTGTCCGAGACGGCCCAGGCAGCGGCGTCGAGCCTGGTCCTGGAGCAGGCGCTGAAGGAGGCCCTGGTGGCCGCCGTCGAAGGACTGGGGTTCGACATAGGGGCCATGTACCTTTGCGACGAGCCCGATGTCTCGCGTCTGGTGTGCCAGGTAGGGATGCCCCCGGACATGGTCGCTGCCGCGGCGACGACGGACGACCGACTCCCCGTGCTTCGCGCCCTTCGACGCAACAAGCAGGTTATGGTGATGCAGCCCGGCGAGTGGCAGGAACTGGAACCTGTGCGAGTGGGACAGGGGCTGTCCACCGTGGCTCTCGTACCGGCGGTGTCCAAGAGCCGGATGGTGGGACGAGTCCATCTCTTCTCACGCCAGCGGCGGGAGATCAGCGAGACGCTCCGGTCGTTGGTCGCAGGCATCGGGTCCATGTTGGGAGCCCATATCGACAACGCGCGTCTGTTCGAGGACGTGAGCCGATCCGAGCAAGAGCACCGGCGGCTGTTCGAGGGTAGCGGCGACCCCGTCGGCGTCCTCTCCGTGCCGGACGGTCGACTCGTGCGCTACAACGCAGCATTCCGGGACCTGGCCCAGATGTCGGACCAAGCCCTGCAACGGGCTCGACTCGAGGACTTCCTACATCCGGACGATGTCCCCCGGGTCCGTGAACGGCTGGAGCGACGGTTGCGCGGCGAGGACCTGGAGCCGCAAGTCCGCTGCCGCGGCGTGCGGCGTACTGGTGAGGTCGTGCTCATCGATGCCGTTACGTCGCCGATGTGCGACGACGGCGGCCGGGTGGTCGGTACCCATGTCACGCTTCGGGATGTCAGCGAGGAGGAGCGTCGGCACGCCGACGAGAGGCGCTTGGCCCAGGCGGTCAGCGCCGCGGCGGGCATCGTGCTTGTCATCGCGGAGAACGGCCGGATCGAGTACGCGAACCCGGCTGCCCAGCGCCTTCTCGGCCGCAGCGATGGCGGCCTCATCGGGGTGCGATTCGCCGACCTGGTGCGGGCGTGCGATCCTCCCGGCCTGATGGAGGGGGTCGGCGACATCGCGAATGCCCACGAAATGTCGGGGGAGGTCGAATTCGCAGCACGGGACTCGTTGTCTATCACACTCGGGGTGACCATTGCGCCCGTACCCGGGGACGAGTGGACCGGTCCAGCGCTGATCCTCGTCGGCTCGGGCTCCGGTAAGGAGCAGGAGCTGTGGGCCCAGGTCGTACAGTCCGAGAAGCTGGCCTCGGTCGGCCGGCTCGCCTCCGGCGTGGCCCACGAGTTCAACAATCTCATCGGCGCGATGAGCGGCTACGCTCAGCTCGCCCAGGCCACGCGGTCACGGGAAGCGACTGACCGGCTCATTGAGACAGTGCTGACCTCCTGCAACCGAGCCTCGGAGATCACGCGGAATCTGCTCAGCTTCGCCCGTCCGCGCGAGCCCTACCGCGAGCCCTGCCGAATCGATCGGCCCATCGACGCAGCCCTCCAGCTCATGGCCCGGGAGCTGGATAGCGCCCATGTCGAGGTGGGGCGGCACTACCCGCCGCAACTGCCGCTCTTGAGCATCGATCCCGGACAGATCCAACAGGTCTTCCTCAACCTCCTCATTAACGCCGTACATGCCATGCCGGATGGTGGGCAGCTCACGATCGAAGTCCGCCGCGACGACGCCACCGACGAGGTGGCCACAACCGTCGCCGACACGGGCCGAGGCATCGCGCCTGCGGACCTGCCGCGGGTCTTCGACGCCTTCTTCTCCACCAAGGCGCTCGGGGCCGAGGACACGGCTCAGGGCACGGGGCTCGGTCTCTCCGTGTCCAGGGCCATCATCGAGGCGCACCACGGCTCGCTCTCGGCCGAGAGCGAGCCGGGCAAGGGCGCGCGCTTCACCGTGCGCCTGCCCGTGACGCCTGTTGAGCCTTCCGGGACACGCGCCTCCGCGGAGCCGCCGGGGGAGCTGGCCACGCCATTGGTAGCCGGCCTGCGCGTTCTGGTGGCCGACGACGACCCAGTGCTCCGAACGTTACTGGGTGACGTGCTCACCTTCGCCCGGTGCGAGGTGACCCAGGTCGAGGACGGGGAACAGGCGATCGACATCGTGCAGCACCGACGGTTCGACCTCGCGGTCTGCGATCTCCACATGCCCCGCGCGGACGGTCGGGCGGTTCTCGAGTGCATCCGCAAGCTCCGCAAACCGTTCCCTGTCGTTATGATGACCGGAGAGGGCACGCCCGAGGTCGATGCCGCCCTCCGTTCGCTGGGCGCGGCCGAGTGTATCCACAAGCCTATCGAGCTGCGGGCAATGCTGGAGCTTCTCGAGCGTGTGGCCCAGCGGACGAGCGGCGCCTAGCTGTCTGGATTGGAGACGGAAGCGGTTGTCGCGTTTCCCGCCATTCTGTTGCGCGATCCACCGCCTGTGTTGTGCTCTGGCCATCGTCTGCGGAATGGGCAGCCTGATGCCCGGCTGCCGGGAGACCGCGAGGGAGGCAGGTGAGGGGCCGGTCACGATCAACGTGTGGCACCCGTGGGGCGGAACGATGGACGACCCATGGCGCGCCATCGTCGCCGCTTTCGAGGCGACCCACCCGAACATCAAGGTGCGCTCGGTGTTCACCCAGAACGACCTCTCGGCGAACCAGAAGTTCTTCACGGCGGTGGCGGCATCCACGCCGCCGGAGGTCGTCTTCGTCGACGGCCCCCAGGTGGCGCCCTGGGGGGAATGGGGCGCACTGGAGCCCCTCGACGACCGGATCGCAGCCGCCGGCATCCAGGCGGACGACTACTACCCGCCCTGCTGGCGGCAGAACACCTACAAGGGGCACACATACGCGCTGACCTTCTGCGCCGACCCGAACTTCGCGTTCGTCTGGAACCGGAAGCTCTTCCGGGAGAAGGGCCTCGACCCGGACAAGCCACCACGGACCATGGACGAGCTGGACGAGTGCTCTCGCCTGCTCACCGAGACGGATGACCAGGGCCGCCTGACGCGGATCGGGTTCATCCCCTGGGGCGTCTACGGCTCGGCCAACTCCATGTTCACCTGGGGCTGGGCATTCGGCGGAGACTTCTACGACTACGAGCACGACAAGGTCACCTGCGACGACCCGAGGGTCCAGAAGGCGCTGGAGTGGATGGTGTCCTACGCCGACCAGTACGATGTGACGAAGATCGCGAGCCTGCAGGCCGGCTTTGGCAGCGCGGAGCAGAACCCCTTCTACATCGACAAGCTGGCCATGACCTGCCTGCTGATCGCGGGGATCGAGGACATCGCGCGGTTCGCGCCCGACCTCGACTTCGGCGTCGCACCTCTGCCCATGCCCGAGGGAGGGGAGAGGAACAGCTCATGGGTTGGCGGCTGGTGCATCTCGCTGCCCAAGGGCGCGAAGCACCAGGACGAGGGGTTCGAGTTCATCCGCTGGGTCTGCCATGACCAGGAGGGCACAACCACGGCGGGACGCGAGACGGGCCTGTTCCCGGGCATGCGCAAGTCGCCCTACTTCGACGAGGTGCGGAACAAGAAGTACTACAGCACGTTCCTCCAGATCCTCGAGGCATGTAAGCACCAGCGTCCGGTGATGCCGGTCCAGGCCTTCTACATGCGCCAGATGCAGCGCGCCGTCGACTCCGCCGTCTACAAGAGGAAAACCGCGGCGGAAGCGCTGAGGAACGCCCAGATCGCCACCCAAAGAGAACTCGATCTCGTTCTGGGCGAGGGCTAGCGGGGGGGCCGCGCGAGCACCCAACCGGAGGGGCCGAACGAGCGACCTGTGCGAAGTCCGGCCCTGCCCCCTGCGGACAGGAGGAACCACCCATGCCCCGCGTCGTCACGTTTGGTGAGATCATGATGCGCCTCGCGACGAAGCGGTTCGAGCGCTTCAGCCAGGCGTCCGAGCTGGAGATGACCTTCGGTGGCGGCGAGGCGAATGTCGCTGTCAGCCTTGCGCACTTCGGGGTCGACGCCCGGTTCGTCACCGCCATCCCGGCGAACCCCATCGGCGACGCGTGCGTCGGGTACCTGCGACGCTTCGGCGTCGATACCTCGTCCATCGTCCGGCAGGGCGATCGGCTAGGCATCTACTACCTCGAAACAGGCGCGGCCCAGCGTCCGTCTGTGGTTGTCTACGACCGCGCCCACTCCGCCATCGCGGAGATCAGGCGCGGCGACATCGACTGGGATGCGGCTCTCGACGGCGCGGAGTGGTTCCACTGGACGGGCATCACCCCGGCGATCAGCGAAGGCGCGGCTGACGTGTGTCTCGAGGGCATACTCGCGGCGAAGGCAAAGGGGCTCACCATCTCGGCGGACCTCAACTATCGCAAGAAGCTGTGGAAGTGGGGGAAGCCCGCGGGCGAGGTTATGGCTGGGCTCATTCAGCACTGCGACATCGCGGTCGCCAACGAGGAGGATGCCGAGAAGGTGTTCGGCATCGCAGCACCCGGCGCGAACGTCGAGGGCGGGCAGGTCGGGGCCCCGGCTTACGAGGCCGTCGCCCGGCAGCTCATGGAGCGGTTCCCCAGTCTCTCTAAGGTTGCCATCACCCTCCGCGGCTCCCTGAGCGCCAGCCACAACACGTGGTCAGGGCTACTCTACGCGGATGGCGCCGTGTACGTCGGCCCCGTGTACGACATCGCGCACATCGTCGACCGCGTCGGGGGCGGCGACTCCTTCTGCGCCGGGCTGATCTACTCGCTCCTCGGAGGCCGGGCTCCCCAGCAGGCCATCGACTTCGCCGTCGCCGCAAGCTGCCTCAAGCACAGCATCCACGGCGATATGAACCTGGTCACTGCCTGCGAGGTCGAGACTCTCCTCAAGAGCGGCGGCTCCGGCCGGGTGCAGCGCTGAGCCGCGCGGCCGCAGCGATGTTTCACGTGAAACATTTGTTTGCCACTACTGGCCCACTTCTCGTTGGTGCTCTTCGGCGCTCCCGTGGCCCTCTCAACAGGCCGATTCCTGCCGGAATCGTCCTCTGGATCGCGCGAAGGAATGCCCGAACCACGTGGCGAATGCGCAACCTATGACCGGCGCGACCTGCGGTGCGCCGCATCGATGAAGCAGCACAAGGGGGGCACCACTGTGAACTGTCCCCGATGCCTCGTCCTGTTCCGCACGCCCCACATTGCCGGTGTTCTCACCTCCGTGCTCGTCGTGACCACCGCGAATGGCTATGCGGCGACTGACCAGGGGCAAGCAACGGCCTTCGTCCCTGAGTGGGCGCTTCAGCCGGCGGATCCATCGGCATTCGGGAGCACAGTCGAGGCCGCACTGCGATGGGTCACGACGACAGTACACGTCCCGTGTCTCGTTTCGGGGTCAGGAGATGAAGCGCCAGGCCGCCCGGACTTGCTGTCGCAGCCAGCCAAGTCGCCCGCACTACAGTTGCCTTGCGACGTGCTCCGTGGGCTACACGGGATCGCACGAGGGCATGGGTACGAGTGCATACTGAGTGAGCGATGTTGCTTGCTGCTGTCCGAGCAAGCCAAGAACGCACTCGGATTCGAAGCATCAGGGCCGGGCGGGGCGGCCGTGAGTGCTCTGTCGCTGGCTCTCGCCACAGCGCCCTTGGACGTCGCGGCGAGGCTGGCGAATGGTCAGGCCGTCTTCATGAGTCAGCTAGGCGAGGAGGTGCAGGCTGCCTTAGTCCGGTCGCAGATCCTGCACCCCATTTGGGGGAAGACTCCCTCGGCTGACTTCCCCGTTGGGCTGTGGGTTCGCCTCGTGCCTTCAGTTGACATTCTCCCCTCCGAAGGCGTCGGCTCGTCGCCGGTTGCACTCGACCTCTCAGGGCCACTGGGTAGCGATGTGCCGGGACTCCTGACGCGGCCCTCACTCCCTCTGGCCATCTCGCTCACGACGGCAACCGGGGATGTGCGTGTCCTCAGGTGGGGGCGCGACGATAGGGACGACGCGGGGGATGTGCCGGAAGTGGTGGTGCGGGCCACGGCGGCATTCCAGACGGCGTGGCTCACCACGCGTGAGAGACTGACGGCGCTCAACAGGCAGAACATCCGGCTGGGTGGCTTCGCAAGCATCGGTGAGCTGTGCAAGGGAATGGGAGGGGGGACGATCGAGGCCGGAGCGTTCTCGGAGAGTGTGGTCTGGAGCACGCCTTGCAGCGCGCCTGCGGGCTGGGTCCTTGAGGGGCTCGCGGCTGCCGTGGCAGCGAGGATTGTGCCCAGTGACCGAGGCCTCCAGTTGGAGGCGGCTGACAGCTACGACATACCGGAACCGCTGCGAGTAGGTTTCCGCCTGGCGGGATTGCCGCAGTCCTCCGTATACATGCCGCTTGTGAGGTGGGCTCTAGAGGCGCCCGCTGTGACTGCTTTCCAAGATGTCAGCCCTGACCTGCAAGACGTGCTGAGACCGTGCATCGCTGCATCGGCACGGCCTCCTACGGTCACCGGCAGTACTCGGGTCAGGCCCCGTCTCTCGGTGAAGTTCGGGTTCACGCCTCTCATCGTCCCACGCGAGGAGGGACAGGCTGAGGCTACGGTGGATCCCGTCCTACTCGGCGTGACGAGGCGCAATGACGTCGCGCAGGTCCTGGCGGGTGCGAAGTGCCCTTATGTGTTCATCGATGCATTCCTGCTGGCTCCATAGGCCCCAGGCATGGTGGGAATTCCGGGGGCAGTATACGTAACCCGTTGACCTGGTATCCCAGGGACGCCGTAGCTAACCACGCTCCCAACCATGGGTGCCCCTCGTGTCTCTGCAGTGAGCACACGCGTGCGAAGGTGCGCCGCCACGCCGCGGCGAATGGCGTCGCCGGAGTCGCGGAACACCGGATAGCATCAGGCCGCGGGCCGAGGCGTGGGCTGTGGAGCTGGGAGAGCGACGGCGCCGCCGTCAGCGTCAACGACACGCGGGAGCTGACGGGTGAGGCCTGGGGGAGCGCGACTACCACGGCGACGGCCAGGCAGTCCGGGGAGTCCGGGAGCGTCCATGCGACAGTCGTCGCTCTGGGGCGAGGCGCGTGGCCCACGTACCAGCATGATGTACGGCACACGGGATGCAGCGCGTCTGTGGGTCCGCCCGTCCCGATGCTCAAGTGGAGCCGGGACACAGGCGGGCGTGCGGGGCTTGTCACCGGCTCAGCCGGCACTCTGTACCTCCAGTCGGACGCCGTGTACGCCATCGATCCCGACGACGGTACGACCGAGTGGAGCTACCCCGTGAGCGGTGCTTGCGTCCCCGCTACGGGGCATCACGGGCGGATCTATGTCACGGGCGCCGATGAGCTGTGGGCCCTCAACCCGGACCGGGCCCTGAAGTGGCGGTTCACCCCTCCCCTGTATTGCGAGGCTGGTGCGAGCCCGATGACCGGCTTGGATGGGACGGTCTTCCTCGGGAACCCGAACGACGTGTACATCCGTGCCGCAACGCCGGAGGGGACGCTGAAGTGGAGCACGTGTACGTACGGGCTGGTGTCCGCCAGCTCGGCGCCGGCAGTGGCCCCCGACGGGCGGTCCTACGTGGGCGGCGAGGACTGTAGCAGCTACGGGTACTACTGGTACGCCATCCTGGCGCGTGCGGACAGTGACGGCGACCTCACGCCTGTGTGGGAGGGTACGCGAGGCAGGAAGGTGACCGGCAGCCCCGCGATCGCGGAGGACGGGACAGCCTACTTCGGGTCGAATGAGGGCAGGATCCACGCGTATGGCCCTGGCGTGGGGATCAGGTGGTGGTTCGCCGGGGGAGCGGGAGGATGGACCTCCTACATCGGCGCGGCCATCGGGGCAGACGGTACCGTGTACGTGGGCGGCGACGGCATGTACGCGCTTACCCCCGCCGGGACCAACGAATGGGTATCCCCCACGGGCACGCGATGCGGCGCGCCGGTCATCGACGCCGAGGGCACGATCTGCGTTCAACCCGGCAACCTGTATACCGTCCACCCGGATGGCACAGAGAAGTGGCGGTTCTCAGCTCCCGGCTCCGGCCCGCTGGCTATCGGGGATGACGGCACGCTCTGCGCGTTCTCCGGCGGCGTCCTTCACGCCATCGGGAACGCCCCCCAACCCGCCACGGGTCGGCAGGGCGCGGCGACCGTGGCGCCCCAACGCGACTGGTCAGACGAACTCCCAACCCCGGTCGCGTTCGAGCTTCCTTCGCTCTTCGCGGGTGAGGGCAAGGACGAAGCGCGTCTGGTCCTCCGGCGCATACCTCTCAAACCGGTAGCCGGAAGGCGCGATGATGCGGTTCACTTGGTCGAGCACTCCCTCATCGAACCAATCGTCGTGCCACTCTGGCCGGAGAGAGTGCCGCTGCCCGCTGAGCGTGAACGAGACGTCTATCTCCGGCTTGCCACCTGGCTTTCGGGGGCTTCGCCACGTCTCGACGACGTCTTCGACGTCGAAGGCGCCTCGGCCGATCTGCCGCCAGTCCGAGAGCGCCTCGGCGTACACCTGGTTATCGGGATGCACGTCGGCCTCCAGGTCACACCACCACGCGCGGCTCTCATCACGCTGGAGGAACTCGAGGTCGGTACGTGGGTCGAGAGGCGACAGCTTCAGTGGACGGCCACAATGCTCCGCGTACCGGAGCTGGATCTGTTCGACGGCCTCCCTCGTGGTCAGCCCGGCCATGTCAGCGTAGAAGCCCATCGGCGCGAAGTACTCACAGGCCTGCGCTAGGGCTGACGGTCCACGCCTAGTTCCTGGCGATCGGAGCTGCTTGGCTGCCCGCCGCGCTCTGCCCCAGTTCGCCAGCACGACGACGACCGCGAACAGCCCGATGACGACGGCCGCGGCCCAGCGGGGGAGCTGCGTGTTGAGGGCCTTCCGAAGGCTCCACGCGAAGAGCGGCCCCATGGCCATCACCACCGATCGGCTCGTCTGGACGGCGGGGCTCGGCGCGAAGCCCAAGCGGCAACGGGGTCACCCCGCCATGGTGGCTTTCGAGGTCGCCCGGAGCGCGTCCTCCTGGTATGGGAGGCCCCCTCCTCGTTAGCGCCGAACCCATTGTGGCACGTGGCCTGCGGCTCTTCGGAGCTCGGAAGGACCGCGGCCACGAATGGGGAGGCGTTCACTTGCGTCCACACCAACCACGGTCTTTGCCCTGGCCGCTCGTCCTCATGGGGCTCGCCGCAAGCATCGCGTACGGCCAGAGCGCTCCGGACGTCGTCCTCAGCGACGCACGGACGGAAGTGCGGTTCGACCCGGCGAACGGCGCCATCACAGACCTGTGGGACATCGGGTCAGGCATCGCGCTCGAACCGCCCCGGGAGCTCGCGGGCAGCTTCCGCCTCGTCATGCAGCAGCCTGACAAGACGACCGTCACCATCCAGGGGAGAGACCAGCACGCGTCGGTCGTGCTCGAGGGTGGGAAGCTGACCGCGACGTGGCCCGGGCCGCTGACGGACACGGCGGGCGCGCCGCACGACATCAGCGTGCGGATGGATGTCGCACTGGCGGACGGCGGCGCGACGTTCACGCTGCATGTCGAGAACCGCGACGAGGGGAAGGTGCAGGAAGCCTGGTACCCGCTCATCGGTGGCCTGACGGATCTGCACGCCCCCGGCAAGGAGTGCGATGCCTCGCTCTGGGTGCCGACGTCCACGCCATGGGAGAAGCCGGTAGCTCCTCCCTTTGGTAACGCCGCCTTCGGCTACCCCGGACAGATGAACCTGTCGTTCACCTGCATCCAGAGCCCGTCCGCCGGCAAGTCCCTCTACTTCGCCTCGCACGACACGGTCGCCCGGCACAAGCGCTATCAGTTCACTGAGCTGTCCGGCGCGGACGGCACCGACGTGTCCGCCTGCCTGGTGCACGAGCCCCTTACTCCTTCCGGCGGCTCATTTGACGGCTCTCCCGTCGTTGTCCGCTTTGTGGACGGCAACTGGCACGCGGCGGCGCAGGTGTACCGCGAGTGGTTCCTCGACGCTTTCGGCATCCCGTCGCCGGAGCAGGACTGGATCCGCCGGCAGTCGTTCTTCCTGATGACAATGTTCATGCTGCCCGAGGGCACGATCGGCTTCACGTTCAGGGACATCCCGAAGTGGGCGCGCTCCGCGAAGGAGCATGGCATCGAGGCGGTGCAGATCAGCGGCTGGCAGATGGGTGGCCATGACAACGGCTATCCCGACTACACGCCCGACCCCCGTCTCGGGACATGGGAGGAGCTGGAAGAGGGTATCCGCGAGTGCCACAGGATGGGGCTGAAGGTCTACTTCTTCGCCAACTACCAGCCCATGATGGTGGACTCGGACTGGTACAAGAACACGCTGAGCAAGTACCGTGAGATGACCCCCGATGGCGGACATACGTGGATGGCGGGTTGGGGGATGGGCACGCTGTGGGCGCGCATGGGCCACCCGAAGCTGATGACATGGGCGGACCTCGGATTCCCGGAGTATCGGAAGATCATCGTGGACCAGTTCGCGAGGCTCGCACAGATCGGCGGCGACGGCGTGCATGTGGACAAGATGTTCCCCTCGGCCATCGACTACAACCCGGACATCCCGATGACTCCCGACTCCTCGACCTGGGAGGGCGCGATCCTGCTGACGCAGGAGATCATGCAGGCGTGCCGGCGGTACAACCCGGGCTGGGCAATGTCCTTCGAGTGCAACTGGGACCGGATGCTGCAGTTCGGCGGCGCGACCTGGTGGGTGGGTAACCAGCTCATCACCCGGAAGGTGTTTCCGGAGAACGCCGAGACCCTCGCCATCTCCCAGGCGTACGACTACCTCGGCGTGAACAACGCCGTGCGCGACGGGCACATCGTCATGGTCGTGCCGCAGAACTTCTGCCAGTCGCTCGACTGGCCCCCGGTCCACGGCCTGGCCGACTACATCAAGGAGGTCAAGCGCATTCGGGATCGCCTGGCGGACGCCGTGTTCTTCGGCGAGGCGCTGGGCACGAGCCCGGTAACGCTCGAGGGCGCGACGCTCGATGGGGTGCAGTACAACGTCTTCCGCAGCCGCACGGACGGCCGAAGGGTGTGCATCATCACCAACAGTCGGATGGAAGGCCGGAAGCTGAGTGTGTCTGCGTTCGAGGGCGCTCGCAGCAGCCGAGCCAGGGTCCACACGCCGCTCGAACAGAGCCGCGTCGTGCAACTGCCGGCGGAGGTCACCGTGCCCGCCGAGCGACTGGTGTTCGTCGAGGAGCTGGGAGGTGCGGAATGAGAGCGCTCGTGCCCATCACCGCCGCCATCGCTTGCATCCTCTGTCTAGCGCCCGCCTCCGCGGACATCCAGAACGGTGGGTTCGAGTCCGGGGACTTCACGGGCTGGACCGCGGACGACAACTGGGTCGTCGTGGACAACCCGTGCGTCTACTACTCCGGCTGGACCGGCAAGTGGTGGGCCTGGAGCGGTGGCAAGGGCGAGCCGCCCATGGGCGTCCTCAAGTCCTCGGTATTCGTGCTCGACAAGGATGCGGTATCCCTGCAGATCTCGGGCTGGAGCTCCATCCATGGCACCGGCCAGCCGCGCCGATGGAACTACGTCACGCTCAACCTCGAGGACGGCACTGAGCTCGACCGCGTCTACGCGCCGGATACGACCGCCTTCGTCCCCGCCTGGCTCGATGGCTCGAAACATAAGGGTGAGCGGGTGTATGTGCAGGCCGTGGACGATGCCGACCAGCCGACGTACTCCATGCTGTGCATCGATGACGTCCGCACAGCCGACCTGCCCGCAGATTACGCCGAGCCGGTCGGGGAGCTACCCAGGTTCGACCCGCGGAGTTCGATCCGCCTGGAAGACGAGAGCTGCCTGATCGAGGTCAGCCGCGCGAACGGCTCGATCACGCGTATCTACGATAGGAAGGCAGGGCTCGAACTGATTCTCGAGCCCCGGCTTGCGGAGAGCTACCGCTTCGCGTTGCCGATCCCCGGCAAGGAGCCCTGGCAGACCCTCGAGGCCAACTGGATCCGCGGGCGGGACCAGACGCTCTCCTCGTTCCGGCTCGAAGGGGGCAAGCTCACGCTGCGATGGGACGGGCCTCTGCGGAACTACCTCGGCGAGGAGTTCGATGCCTCCGCGAAGATGACGATCGAGCTCATGGAAGGCGGGGCGCTATTCAGCTTCACCGTCCGCAACCGCACCCGCTGCCCGGTGGGCGAGGTGTACTTCCCCGTGCTTGGCGGGATCCAGGGCCTGGGGAGGACCAGGGCGCAGCTCGAAGCCACGGAGATGATCCGTCCTGCCGGCCCGTCTCGTGCGGGGAACGAGGCACCGTCTGACGAGTGCTCCTCTGCTGCGATCTTCCGTGTGTTCAACAACATGTCGCCATTCGGGGACCAAGGCCCGGAGCAGTTCTACGCCTACCCCGAAGCGCAGCCGGAGCCATGGGTCGGGTTCGCCGCGTCGAAGCTGGGACGGTCGGTCATGCTTTGCGCGCGCGACCCGGGTGATCGGCCGCTCTGGATCCGCCTCGAGCTCATCCCGGCGAGTTCCGGCACGGTGCGCGATGACGGCAACTGGCCGCGCCCGGAGGAGCTCGGGGACCTGCCCGTAGGCGTCGAGCTGTCATTCGTCGACGAGGCCAACCGCCCCGCGGGCGAGACCTACCACGCCGCGCCGGTGCTCCTCCAGTTCCTCGATGGCGGTGGCAAGGAGATGCGAGAGGCGTACGGAGAGTAGCAGTGCGCAAGGCGAGCGGAGAGCCCCCCTCCCGCCCTCCCCCGTGAACGGGGGAGGGGAAGACCTCACGACGTCCCCGTGAACGGGGGAGGGGCAGCCCGCGCTCGCCTTCCCCCCGTTCACGGGGGGACCGAGGGGGGGGCATAGCTCGATTGCCCGGTTGGCGACGCTTCGTCCGGGAGCAGGATCGCGTCGCCAGGCACACCACCCGGCCTTCGGCTACTTGCCCCCACGGGCCAGGCTCAGCAGGACGCGTACCACGAGGACGCACCCCGCTACCACGATCGCCAGGATCACAAGCTCCGGCAGACCCAGACCTCCCAACGCCGACACACCTCCCCTTGGGAGAGACCGGTACGCATCAGGGCCGCCGCCGGGGAGACGCCTCAGAACTTCACCCGCACAGGCTCGCGCGCGGCGTCGTCCTCGTCCAGCTCGAAGTACTCCTTCTCACTGCAATGTGCCATGCCGGCGAGAAGGGAGTGCGGGAACATCTGGATGCGCGTGTTGTACTGCATGACGCAGTCGTTGTAGAACTGCCGCGAGCGCGCGATCATCGACTCCGTGCCGGTCAACTCCTCCTGCAGGTTGAGGAAGTTCTCGTTGGCGTGCAGGTCCGGATAGGCCTCGGAGAGGGCGAAGAGCGAGCGAAGGGTCTGTGTCAGGGCATTCTCCGCCTGAGCCTGCGCCGCCACGCCGGATGCGCCCATGGCCGTATTGCGCGCCGCGATGACGGCTTCTAGCGTCTCGCGCTCATGCGACGCGTAACCCTTCACCGTCTCCACGAGGTTCGGGATGAGGTCATAGCGCCGCTTGAGCTGCACGTCGATCTGCGACCAGGCGTTCTCACAGCGGTTCCTCAGCGAGACGAGCCCGTTGTAGATCACGATCGGTATGGCCACCAGGACCAGACCGACGCAGCACACGAGCCCAATGATGAGCCCTAGTGTACTTCCCACGATGATGCCTCCCTCCGAACTGCCTCGCGCGATCCCCCGCCGCAAGGGCCGGTGCCTCGGAACAGATCGCGACTGAAGTCGCTCCTACGGTTGCCTGTACTGTGTTCTCAGATGCTCGCCGACCGCCTCTCGGCCGACGGAACGGCTCAAGGCACAATGATCGCCTTGAAGGCGTCCGATGCCCTCTTCTCGGCCAGGAGGGCGAAGGCATCGGCCACGTCGCGCAGGGCGAACCGATGGGTGATCATCGGCTGCACGCGCACCTCGCCCGATGCCACCAGGCGGATCGCCTCCTCGATGTCGCCGTCCGCGAAGTTCGCCGCCGTCGTGACCGACCGCTCTCCGGCCAACAGCCGGGTACTCAGCGCGACCCCCTCCGCGACACCCGCCATGAAGACGCAGGTCCCGCCCGGCGCAAGCGCGCTCACCGCCGCCATCTGCACCGCCGCACTGCCGGTCGACTCGAACACCGCGTCGACGCCCCGTCCGCCCGTCACTTCGCGGGCGACGGTCGCAGCTTCCTCTGTTCGGCCGTCGACGACATGGTCGGCCCCGAGCTCGCGAGCCAGCTCCAGCGCTTTGGGGTAGACGTCCGAGCAGATCACGGGTTGCGCGCCGCGCGCCTTCGCTACCTGCGCGATGCAGAGCCCGATGGGCCCCGAGCCGAGAATGAGCACGCCGTCGCCCCGTCGTAGCGCCGTTCGATCCACAGCATGGACCGCCACGCCAAGCCCGTCGAGCATCGTCGCTTCCTCGAACGAGATCCCCTCCGGCAGTGCGATGGCCTTGTCCGCCCACAGCGTCATGTACTGGGACATACCCCCGGGGTTGAACTCGAGCGACTCCCAGCCCGCGCCATGGCCGAGGTGCTCGGTGTTGGCACAGAGGTGGCTATTGCCCCGCAGGCAGTCAGGACACCGCCCGCAGGTCCGGAAGGCCAGCGCGACCACACGCTCGCCCACGCGCCCGGGATCGACGCCCTCGCCCACTTCGCGGATCGTGCCCGCGATCTCGTGACCGAGAACCATGTTCGGCGGATTGGGCTTGCTGGTACCAAGGGTGTGGATCGCCCATGGGTTGCCGCCCGCAAAGTATCGCAGGTCGCTCCCACACACGCCGCAAGCGTGGACGGCGATGAGCACCTCGTCTGGCCCGACGCGCGGCATCGGGATCTCGCGGGCGACGATCCGCCCGGGCGCTTCGAGGACTGCGGCGAGTGTCTGGCGTTCCATGGTTTCCCCCGGTCTCATCCGGCATCACCGCCAGTGCCGGAGCGCGTCCAGGCAGCGGCGAAGGCTGTCGCAGCGCTCGGAGGCGACCTCCGGCCGCCAGTGGTAGATCGCGAACTCGATGACGCGCGCGGCATACCCTCGCCCCACTCGCGCCGTCGAGTCGAGGGGAGGCACGATGTCATCGCGGAGAGCCACTCTCCGAGACGCCATAGCCAGGCTGACGACGGCGTCCTTGGGCGAGTCGAGGCACTCTGGGTCGAGTGGTACGGTGCGCAGTCGCACGCCCAGGAATTCGGCGAGCCGCTCGCGGTCCCCGAGCAGCCACGCCTCCATCTCGCGGACGGCGATGCGGAAGGCCATTCTCGGCGCGGGCTCAGGCAAGAGGCGCTCCCGCAGCTCGGGCGCGCACCGGGCATCGTGATCGAGGTCGCGCAAGACCAACCAGAAAGACCTTCGTGCCGCGGCGTTGTACGCCGGCAGGCTGCGGTTGAGGGTGTGCTTGCCGCCCATGACGTGGACCCGGCCGTATGCATGCCCGGCCAGGCTCAGCACCCTTTTCACGACGGGGACGTCGGTCTTACCCTCGACGACGATGGAGATCCCGCGCATTGCTCAGTCCCCGAACAGCGTGAGTTGCTCTGCGTTCTCGGGCGCCACGTGGTCCAAGACGACGCGCCCGACGGTCATGCCATTCTCGAGCAATGCGCGCACCTCCGCCACATCCCGCGCGGCGCGGGCCTCGGTGCCGCCCTTACCGGGCACCAGCATTAGCGTCTCCTCGCCTCCGATGCCCTCGTCATCGAGCAGCTCGATGGAGTGCGTGCTGACGATTACCTGTCGGCGCTGCCCCCGGGCCCGCCGCGTCACTCGGCCCATCATCGGCACGATGTGCCGGACGACGGCAGGGTGAAGCGAAAGCTCGGGCTCTTCGAGGAGCAACGGGTGGTCGCCGTCCAGCAAAGCCCACAGCAGACCCAGAAGCCGGAGCGTGCCATCGGAGAACTGCTCCTCAGTCTGCCACTTCGCGCGGGCCCGCCAGTGTTCGTGCGCGCCGATCAGGTGGGGCGTCCCACTGTCATCTCGGTAGAGGTCCAGTCCCGCCAGCTTGGGCACGGCGATCTTGAGGGCCTCGCCGATCCTCCGCAGATGGGAGCGACGCGTGGCTTCCGGCGTCTGCGCCAGCCGGTCGAGGAAGTCACTGCCGTAGGGATCGCGCGGGGGGCCCACCGGGCGTGCCGAGTCACGGACGAGCTGCGGCACGATGTGGAGGTAGCGAACGCCCGCGAGGAATGCTGCCAGCTCACGGAACCCGCGGTTCGTGCTGACTTGCTCGAGGTGGGACTGCGTCAGCCGACTCGGGTCGTCGCGGTCCTCCGGGCTTGGCCGCTCCAGGACCACTCGGTCGCCCTGCCGGACGACCTCCTCCCGCACCTGGGGCACTCCGCTTGTGGCGCCGAAGCGCAGGGCGTACTCCCACTCGCCCGCTGCCCCCAGGTCGACGCCCACGCGGATAAGGATGTCGGCGTTCCGTCGCGCATAGAGGGAGCCCAACTCGGCCACGCCGCGGCGCGACGAATGCTCGACCGCTCGCCGGAGCCCTCCCTGCGGCTCGGCGATGTCCCTAAGGAACCGGAAGGCATCCAGGAGGTTCGACTTGCCGCACGCGTTGGGGCCGACGATGAAGACGCGGTCACCCAGCGGCACATCGACCGCGGTGAAGTTCCGCCAGTTCCGGAGTTCGAGTCGCGTGAACCGCACGTGGACGCTTCCTCTCGTCGCAGCGCTGATGCCGCATTCGCCTTGGCGCGACGCGCTCCTCCGCGCAGCCTAGGTCCCACCGCCGCCCACGCTCAGGAACTGCTCGACCATCTCTCGGCACGTCTGCCCGTTACGCGGACGGCACTCCAGCATGATCGGGTACTCGTAGTCTACGCTCTGCAGTTCGGCCGTGAGGCGCCGCCAGTCGATGGTGCCGTCGCCCGGCGGCAGGTGTTCATCTTCGCGCCCGTGGTTGTCGTGGGCATGGATCCAGACGAGATGCGGGCCCGCTGGGACCAGGCTCTCGAATGCGGGGAGTAGGTTGGCATGGCCGGTGTCGAAGCAGACGCCGACGCTGGGGCTTCCCGCCGCGCGGACGATCTCCAGCAGCGGCGCCACCCGCGCGCCGACGTAGCCCGGCGGCATGTTCTCCACGGCCAGCATGATGCCCGCCGCCTCGGCATTCGGTACGAGCTGCGGCATCATCTCACACGCCCGGGCTGTGCGCTCCTCCTCCGAGGCCTTGCCGACCGTGTCGCCGGGGTGCATGACGACCACGTCCCCCCCGAGTGCGCGACACGCGGCGATGGTCTCGCGGATGCGCGAGATCGCCGCACGGCGGACTGTGCTGTTCGGCGATGAGATGTCGAGTTCCGTGCCGAACGGGGCGTGGACACAGTCCGCGCGAATCCCGTGCCGGCGGAGCTGGGCTGCGAATCCCTCGAACTGATCGGCCCTCGACACGCTGAAGTAGGTATCGGAAGGGAAGATCTCCAGGCCGACCTCAACGCCGGCCGATGCGGCCAGCTCGATGGCCGTGTCCAGGCTCTTGTCATCGAAGGCAGTCGGCGGAAGCACGATGCGCATCGTCGGTCCATCCTCACCCCGGCCCTTAAGACTCGCTGGCACATGCGAGACAAGGCCGGAAAGCCCACGGTCACACCACGCGGTTGTTCCTGGCCCGCGACCGTGCTATCGTGATTCCGCTCGGCGGGGAGGCGCTCCTCTGCAGCCGCGCGCCGGGCATGATGGGAAGTGATGACACCGATGGGGTGGACATGCAGACCGCAGACCCAATGATCCGGAGCAAGCGCAGCCTCTCGGGCATTCAGCCCACCGGGGCGCCGCACATCGGGAACTACTTCGGCGCGATCAAGCAATACGTGGACCTGCACTACGAGAACGAGGGGTACTACTTCGTTGCGAACTACCATGCCCTCACCACGGTCCGCGATCCCGAGGCCATGGCCCGGCAGTGCTATGGGGTTGCCTTGGACCTCCTCGCTTGCGGGCTGGACCCCGGCCGCGCGACGATCTTCCTCCAGTCCGACATCCCCGAGGTCACCGAGCTGACCTGGATCCTCACGTGCGTGACCCCCATGGGGCTCCTAGAGCGGTGCCATGCCTATAAGGAGAAGGTCGCTCAAGGTCTGCCGGCGGACCACGGGCTATTCGCCTACCCTGTGCTCATGGCGGCGGACATCCTCGCCTATGACTCAGACATCGTGCCCGTCGGCCAGGACCAGAAGCAGCACCTGGAGGTCACGCGGGATATCGCCATGCGTTTCAACAACACGTTCGGCGATGCCCTCACGCTCCCCGAGCCCTACATCCTGGAGCACGTGGCGACCGTTCCGGGGCTCGACGGCCGGAAGATGTCGAAGAGCTACGACAACACCATCGAGATCTTCGAGCCCGAGGGCAGTGTGAGGAAGAAGATCATGCGGATCAAGACGGACAGCACGCCCGTCGAGGATCCGAAGGACCCGGGGAACTGCAGCCTATTCGCACTGTATCGGCTGCTCGCAAGTCCGCCACAGGTGGCCGAGATGGAGGAGCGCTACCGGCGCGGCGGACTCGGGTATGGCGAGGTGAAGAAGGAACTGGTGGACCTCTTCTTCTCGTTCTTCGGCCCGATGCGCGAGAAGCGTACGGAGATCGAGCGCGACCCGAACTACGTGCGGGACGTGCTGCACGACGGCGCGTGCCGCGCGCGCATGAAGGCCCGAGAGGTGCTCGACCGCGTCCGCGCAGCGTGCGGGATCCCCACACCGTAGAGGCTGGACCAGCCCCCCCCGCCCACCCCTTGCTCCGCAAGAAACCTGAGCCGCCCGCACGCGAAGCCGCGTCGTAAGGAGCGAGTGAGGGGATGTGACGATGCGGCGGAGCAGCACAAGACGGGAAGCCCGGAACGCGTGGCGGATAGCGCTCGGCTTGGCATGTCTTCTGGCAACCGCAGTGGCGCCGGCGGGCGCGGACCTCGCGGACACCGTGGCGGGCCTCGAGCCCTCGGTGGTCACCGTGATGGCCTCCCACGAGGTCGCCGCCGGGAAGATGCAGCACGTCTTCGGCTCCGGGTTCTTCGTGAGCCCTACTGATATCGTGACCACGGTACGCGTCCTGCAGAACGCGACCGCCGTGCGCGTCATCACCTACCGCGATGAGGTGCTCTCGGCCTCCGTGATCGGTGCGGACCCGACCTCGCGCATTGCCGTGTTGCGCATCGCCGAACCCGTTGGCGCGCCCGTCGATCTCGCTGCAGACACCGAAGCGCGCAAGGGCGAGGGAATCTTCACCCTCGGCAGCCACCTCGGCATGGGACTCACCGTCACCGGCGGCATGGTCAACGGAACGGACCGCACGGTCACGACGTCCGGGCTGCCCTCCGTGAACGACGCGTTCCAGATCGACGCGCCCGTGAGCGCCGACGCGTCAGGAGCGCCCGTGTTCGACGCCCGGGGCCGTGTTCGCGGCATGGTGCTGTTCTCGCTGATCCCGGATCGGGGCACGGTCTTTCGTCCGCCGGGCGAGGGGACGACGGGGCTGGGGGAGACGCTCGTCCCGGGCGGGCTGGAGCGGGATGGCGCCGCCGGTCTGGAGGCGACGGCCCCGGATACGGCCCTGTCATCGGTTGTCACGTTCTGCCTGCCGGCGGACACGATCGGGTACACCACCACGCAACTCCGGGAGGCGGGACAGGTTCGTCGGGGGCGGCTGGACGTGGAGTTGGAACCCGTGCGGGCCGATGTTGCCGCGTACCTCGGCGTGGACCCTCGGGAGTGCGCAATGGTCGTGTCGGCGGTGCCGGGTGGACCTGCGGCGAAGGCCGGCCTGCGGCCCTACGATGTGATCGTGGCGATGGACGGCACACCGGCGCACGGTGTGCGGCACATCGTCAAGTCACTCCAGATGCGGCCGGGACAAGCAGTCCCGCTCACCGTGCGTCGTGGGACCGAGGAGGTCGTGCTCACGGTCCAGGTGGGCGAGATGGTCTCGGAGAACGCGGCGATTACGCAAGTCAGCCCACTGGGTGAGCGGCCAATCGGCTGGCTCGGCGTTCGTTGCGCCGCCGTGGACGCTGCCCTCGCCGCCCATTCGGGTGTCGGCGCGGGCCGGGCCGCAGTGATCGAGTACGTCTTCCCCGGGTCACCGGCCGAGGCCGCAGGCCTGCGACCGGGCGACATCGTCCTGGGCGTTGCCGGGGACGGTGTGACTACCCCTGCCGCCGGCAGCCCGGACGTCGGCTTGCAGCAGACCGTTCGCGCATGTCGGCCCGGCGCGACTGTGCAGGTGAGCGTGAAGCGGATCTCGCAGACGGAAGGTGGCGCCGTAACGGTGCAGCTCGGTGAGCTTCCGCCGGAGCAGCGGCTCCCTCTCAGCGCTCCGGCCTACCCCGGTACCGGCGTGGACTTCTGACGCCCAGCACCCCCGCGGAGGAGCGACTTCAGAGCCTGTCCGGAAAAGCCGGACTCGGAGTCCCGACTTCAGTCGGGAAGTCCCGGCACTTGCTCGGGACATCTCGCAACCTCTGGGCTTGTGCTTGCCCGGCTGAAGCCGGGCCTCCGATGGCATCCTGTGATGACTTTCCCGACAGGTTCTGAAGTCGCTCCTACGGAGGAAACGCGACGAGCGCGATGCCCCGCGGCGTAGGACGGGACAGGAGCTTGGCGTTTTCCCTCGGAATACCTCCCCACCAATCGGGGAGGTGCGGAATGCGCCCACCAGTTAGCCCTGCGACATCATCGATGACGGCCTGTCTTCTGCTCTCGGCGTCGTTGCTCCAAGGGACCGGCGACAAAGCCAGTGCGGCCGACGACGACCTGCTCCAACGCGCCATCGTCAGCATGGGCGACACGGCCCGCCTCCAACGCGCGCTCGCCAAGGCCCGCCGAGGAGAACCGGTCACCATCGGCTCGATCGGCGGATCGATCACTCAGGGCGCCTCCGCTACGACAGAGGAGAACCGCTACCCCAACCGCCTGGCCGCGTGGTGGGGCAAGACATTCCCGGGCACCCCAGTGAAGCTGGCCAATGCCGGCATCGGGGCTACCGGGTCGAACTACGGCGCGCTGCGCGTGCAGCGGGACCTGCTGAGCGCCAACCCCGACTTCGTGGTGGTGGAGTACGGTGTCAACGACGGCAACAGTGAAGAGTGCGCCGAGACGCTCGAAGGGGTCGTCCGTCAGATCCTGAACCACCCTAACCAGCCGGCGGTGCTGATCCTGTTCATGATGCACCAGAACGGGGCGAACGCTCAGGAGTGGCACGGCAAGGTTGGGGCGCACTACAGCCTGCCCATGGTGAGCTTCCGCGATGCTTTCTGGCCGGAGATCGAGGCCGGACGGATGAAGTGGGAGGACGTCATGGCCGATGTGGTCCATCCCAACGATCGCGGACACGCTGCCATGGCCGACTTCGTAGAGCAGGTCTGCGCTCGCGTGCTGCAGGACCTGCCGGCCGACGACGCGCTGCCGGAGCCCGGCCCCGTCCCCGCGCCGCTGCTCACGGACGCCTTCGAGCACGTGGCGCTCCTCGAAGGGGAGGACCTGAAACCAGTCGCGAACGACGGGTGGGTCCTCGACCCGGACCCCATCTACAACGGGCACCAGTGCTGGAGAGCCGACCAGCCCGGCAGCGCCGTCGAGTTCGAGATCGACGGGCGGATCATCATGTTCATGGAGTTCCACGTCCGAGGCCCGATGGGCATGGGACGCGTGCAGGTCGACGACCGCGAGCCGATCGTGGTGGACTCATGGTTCGACCAGACATGGGGAGGCTTCCGGCTGACCCGCGAGCTGGCGCGCGACCTTGCGCCCGGCAAGCATCGGGTACGCGTAGAGCTGCTTGCTGAGAAGCACGCCGACAGCACGGGGAACGAGTTCCGCATCCTCGGCCTCGGCGCCGCCGGCCTCTGATGTGGGGGATTCCGGGGACCCTCACCTCCCCCAGCGGGTCCGGGCGGACACCACAGGCGTTGCTGGACCGACGGACTAGGCCCGCATCTCCCATACCAGCAGGCAGGTACTGGTGGAAAGCGGCAGCGGGTGGCGGTGTAGGGGCACCAGGAGTTGTGGCATACATGACGAAGGAGACTGGTGACACGCACGTTGGGCCGGGCTCCGTGGGGAGAGGGGTGACGGCAGTGGCGTGCGCTCGGCGGAACGGCACTGCGTCTGCTCTTGTCATCGTGGCGCTTGCTGCCGGCTGCGGCCATACGCTCCAGCCGGGCGGTGCGGTGTCCACGCCGGAGGTGGACGCTGGGCGCACGGGCGGCCTCGCCGTCCGCGTGACATTCCCCGATGCCCGGGCTGAGTACGTTCCCGTGTGCACGAGCAGCGTGTTGGCCGTCGTGCGCAACAAGGCCACGGCGGAGGTTCTGGGCAGCGCTGTTCTCACCCCAGGCAACCCGTCCACGACCTTCACGAGCTTGCCCACCGGCTTGGTGTGCACGTTGACGGCCACGGCCCACGCGAGCGGCGATGGCACAGGAGACGCCATGGCGCGGGGTGTCGTCGATGTCACCATCCCCGATGGCTCGAACGCCGACGTCTCACTGACCATGGGCACGGTCAGCGCCACAGTGACGATCTCGCCTGTGTCGACGACGATCGCCGTCGGTGGGCAAACTACGCTCACGCCCACGGCAAGAGACGCCTGTGGGACTGTCGTGTTGGTTGGAGGCCAGTGGGAGTGGAGGTCCGACAGCCCGAGCGTGTGCAGCGTGGACGTGAGCGGCCAGGCGAGCGGCCTCTCGTGGGGCGAGGCGAGGGTCACGGCAAGAGACTCGGCGTCGGGAGCGAGCGGGACGGCCGTCGTCTATGCGCTGCCCGACTCCACCGTCTACCACATAGCTGGGCAGTTCGGCGAGAAGATTCGGTCGGGTGACGGTGAGGTAGATGGCCCTTGCGGGCTCGCCATCGATGAGGCCGCCGGCCGGCTGTATGTGGCTGATCGCCTGAACCACCGCATCCAGGTCTTCGACCTCAACGGCAACTTCATCGCGAAGTGGGGCCGCAGGGGCGATGCGACCGAGGAGTTCTCTTACCCAATGTACCTGGATGTGAACCAGTCGGGACGCGTGTGTGTCAGCGACGACGGCAATAGCCGCTGCAAGGTCTACTCGCCGAACGGGAATGTTCTCTTCAAGTGGGGCGCGCTCGGTGGGGAGGCCGGCGAATTCCGGTCACCTTACGGGATCGCCTGGTCCTCGGACTCGATTCTCGTCGCCGATAACGACAACATGCGAGTCCAGGTGTTCGACAGCGAGGGGGCCTTCCTTCGCATGTTCGGCACCACCGACGACCCGGAAGGCCTGGCCATCGACTCCTCGGGCAACGTCTACGTCGCCGACGAGACACCCAAGATCAGGAAGTTCTCGTCGGCCGGCACGGCGCTCCTGACCTGGGGTTCCTACGGGACGGGCAACGGGCAGTTCAACTGGCCAAGGGGTGTGGCGATCGACGACAACAACTACGTCTACGTGGCCGATTCGGGCAACCACCGGGTCCAGGAGTTCAACACGAGCGGCGGCTATGTCCGCCAATGGGGTTCGCAGGGCACGGGGGACGGCCAGTTCCAGACGCCGAGTGGCGTGGCAACCGAAGGCACAAGCTACGTCTACGTGGCTGAGTGGAGCGGCCATCGGGTGCAGAAGTTCACGTCCCTCGGGGTCTTCGTCTCCCGGATCATCGAGTCGACGATCGAGGACGGCGAGTTCTATGTGCCCTGCGGCATCGGGTACGGCCCGTCAGGCATCGTGGTGGCGGACAGTTGGGACCATCGCGTTGAGCTATTCGACGAGCATGGCGGCTTCGTGCGGCTCTGGGGAAGCTACGGATCGGGCCAGGGGCAGTTCTCGTATCCGTGGGGCGTCGCGATGGACTCCGCAGGGAGCATCTACGTGGCGGACAGCCAGAACGACCGCATCCAGAAGTTCAGCGCTGATGGCACATTCCTCGCTGCTTGGGGCGCCCCTGGCGCAGGCCAGGTGCAGTTCGACTACCCCAAGGACGTCGGAGTCGCGAGCGACGGCACGATCGTGGTGGCTGACACGGAGAACTCGCGGATCCAGAAGCTCTCGCCAACCGGTATCTACCAAGGGGGGTGGTCGACCACGGGGCAGTGCTCGAAACTCGCACTTGCGCCGAATGGCGACGTATACGTGGCAGACAGCTCGTACGATCGAGTGCGGCAGTATGGATGGGCCGGGAACGCGATCCGCGACTGGGGTGGTACCGGCATGGGCCAGGGCCAGTTCACTGATCTGGCCGGCGTCGCCGTCGATGGGCTGGGCTACGTCTACACCGTCGAAGAGGGGAACCCACGCGTGCAGAAGTTCACGTCCACCGGCATCCACGTGTGCACGTGGACGCTGGATTCCGAGCTCGTTGCCTGCGATATCGCCGTGGACCTTCTGGGGTATGTCTACATCACGGACAAGGGCCGCCACCGCGTTGAAAAGTGGGGGCCGGTGCCCTGACGGGTGTCGTGGTCGTCCGATGGCGTCACCCTCGCCCTGCCCCTCTCGCCGGGCCCTCACCCGGAACCGGTACACGATCGTCGGTCGGTTCCGACCTCTGCTGGAGGGCGAGGCTGCGAACCCCCTCTCGGCATGATGTCCCCAGATCCGCTGAAGGGAAGAGTGGATGATGGATGTGCCTCTCACTGCACTGCTGATGGTCACGGGCGCCGCCGGTCCCTCGAGCTACCTCCCGCCGGAGGAGCTGAACCTCGTTCTCGATGCGCCGATCACGACGTGGGACGAAGCGGTGCCTCTCGGCAACGGCCTCCTCGGAGGGCTCCTGTGGGGCGAAGGCTCGCTGATCCGGCTGTCCCTGGATCGCGGCGACCTGTGGGATCTCCGGCCGGCGGAAGCATTCCTGGCCGATGACTGGACGTTCGCGACGATGAAGCGGCAGATTGAGACGGGCGACTTCGATGGCCTGCATCGGATGTACGACGACCCGTACAACGTGGCGCACCCGAGCAAAGTACCCGCGGGCCGACTCGAGATCGACCTGGACCCGTCACAGGAGGCGCGGCGGTTCGTGCTCGACCTGGCGACAGCACAGGGGCGCGTGGAGTTATCCGACGGCCAGGCCCTGACGTGCTTCTACGGCGCGACCGACCCGGTGGCCCTGTTGCGGGTTACCGGGCCCCCGCCCCGTGGCTTCCGCCTGCTCGGGCCGACATCCGTCGCAGTATTAGGGTTCCCGCCGGCGACGTTCGGTGAGGAAGGGACCGCGAAGTGGTATGTCCAGGAGGGCGTCGACGGGCTCAGGTACGTGTGCATGGCCGCCGCGCGACGGGATGGGGACAACACGCTGATCGCCGTGACCGTGGCGTCCTCGCGCGGGGAGATCGCGCCCCTGACGCGCGCCCGCTCCACGGTGGAGAGGGCACTGGCCGAGGGGTATGACCCCATACAGCAGCGGCACAGGGAGTGGTGGCTCGACTTCTGGTCGCGCTCGCGCGTCAATGTGCCCGACTGGCACATCCTGCAGCACTACTACCTCGTCCAGTACTTCTACGGCGCGGCCTCACGGCTCGGCTCGCCGCCCATCCCCCTCCAGGGCGTCTGGACCGCCGACGCCGGCGGCCTGCCCCCGTGGAAGGGCGACTACCACAACGACCTGAACACGCAGACGACCTACATCGGCTACCTCACATCGGGTCGTTTCGAGTCAGGCGAGAGCTTCCTGCAGTTCCTGTGGGAGCTGCTCCCGAGCTTCCGCGAGTTTGCGCGCGACTTCTACGACGCACCGGGCGCCATGGTGCCAGGGGTCATGGGGCTGGACGGGCAGCCCCTTGGGGGATGGGCCCAGTATACGCTTACGCCGGGGAACGCCGGGTGGCTGGTCTGGATGTTCGCGGACCACTGGCGGTACACAGGCAACGAGGCGTTTCTGCGCGAGCGGGCTTACCCATGGTGCCGGGAGATCGGCGAGTGCGTAGAGGCCCTGCTTGAGCCCGATGCTGCCGGCAGGCTTCGTCTGCCGCTGTCGTCGTCGCCAGAGATCCACGACAACAGCCCACGCGCCTGGCTGAGGCCGAACAGCAACTACGACCAGGCGTGCCTCATCGCCATGTTCGCCTCGCTTACCGAGATGGCCCGCGCGCTGGGCGAGAATGGCGAAGCGGCGCGATGGTCCAGGCTGCGGCAGGGGCTCGGAGACCTTCTTC